>JADMIO011717959.1_pt1 | contig 79326 bp, 81 predicted proteins | sample 8958161 | NCBI WGS metagenome assembly JADMIO01 (sample SAMN16585339, study PRJNA669376) | soil metagenome | isolation source: Crop rotation soil | place: USA: Cullars Rotation, Alabama | collected 2011 | reverse complement strand
CGCGACAACTTGTCCACGTGGAATTCTAAGCTTAGGATCCCAATGTGCTGGAAAGTTGTTGTCGGCATCGACCACTGCGACGAAGAAATCGAGCTGGGGATCGGCTCCTTGCGCTGCCTTGCCGCGCTCAGCCTTGACGGCAAATTCGACGTCCACCGTCAGTTTATTGTTGTCGCGGTCGTAATCGCAGTCGAGCATCGCCTGCGACATTTCCGCCCTGAACACCACATTGGCAGGATCACGCGAGCCCGCCGGCGTGCCGGGTCTCAGCTTGGTGACGACGGTCGCATCCGACAAAACAGCCGATACCGGACATACGGGCCCTGGATCGACGGCCACATCTGCGGGATCAGGGGTCGAAAGGCCAAGCGTTTCGCAGGCGGCCAGTGGCAGGGCGAGCACGAAAACAGTCAGATGAGGCAAGCGGAGCATCAAACAATCCGTCCAAAAGCCCTTTTCCTTAGGGCGGGCGGACTGTAACCAAGCGAGGCACGGAAGAAAAGCCGCGGCTATAATGCAGGAAATGCAAGCGACTCGCGAGAATGACCCCGGCCCTAAGCCGGCATTGACCCTGCTCTTGGCGGCGCCACGCGGCTTTTGCGCAGGCGTGGATCGGGCCATCCGCATCGTTGAGCTTGCGCTCGAGAAATACGGCAAACCCATCTATGTGCGGCACGAAATTGTCCACAACCGCTTCGTTGTCGAACGCCTGGAAAAAATGGGCGCACTTTTCATCGAAGAACTGGACGAAGCGCCGGACGGGGCGCGCGTCATCTTTTCCGCCCATGGCGTGCCCAAATCGGTGCCGGCTGAAGCCGATCGGCGCCAGTTGTTCTATTTGGACGCGACTTGTCCGCTTGTGTCAAAAGTCCATGTCGACGCGGAGCGGCATCATGCCGCCGGACACACCATCATTCTCATCGGACATCACGGGCACCCCGAAGTGATCGGAACCATGGGGCAGTTGCCTGCCGGCGCGGTGATCCTCGTCGAAACCGTTGGCGGCGCCGAAGAGCTGCTGCCGCCTAAAGGCGCGACGCTGGCGTATATCACACAAACGACTCTGTCGGTGGACGATACGGCGGAGATTGTCTCGGTTCTCAAGCGGCGCTTTCCGGGGATAGCCGGCCCGCGCAAGCAAGACATCTGTTACGCCACGACCAATCGGCAGGAAGCGATCAAGTCGGTCGCCCCACGCTGCGATATCGTGTTCGTGATCGGCTCGGCCAATTCGTCCAATTCCATGCGGCTGGTCGAAGTGGCGCGCCGCGCCGGCGCCAGACGCGCGGAGCTGATCGAAAATGCGGGCGCCATCGATTGGAAAATGTTGCAAGGCATAAAGACGGCTGGGCTTTCGGCCGGGGCCTCCGCGCCCGAGGTGCTGGTCGAGCAGGTGATCAGCGCGTTCAGGACGTATTTCGATTTGCATATCGAGAATGTCACCGTCACGCGTGAGGACATCGAGTTCAGAATTCCCCGTGTGTTGGCGGGCGCCTGAGCATGGCTGTCTATACCGACGTTTCGTTCGAAGAGCTGGAAGTCTTCCTGGCTGCCTATGATCTGGGCGAACCGCACGTCTTCAAAGGGATCGCGGAAGGCGTTTCGAACTCGAACTATTATCTGCAGACGGAAAAAGGACGCTTCATCCTCACGCTCTACGAAATGCGCGTCGAGACCGAAGACCTGCCCTTCTATCTCGGGCTGATGGAGCATCTGGCGCGCGCGGATATCCCCTGTCCTACACCGGTGCACATGAAAACGGATGCCGTGACCGGCATGCTGAACGATCGCGCAGCCGCAGTCCTGACTTTCCTCGACGGTGTCTCGCTGCGCCGCCCAACAGCAGATCATTGCCATTATGCGGGCCTTGCTTTGGCGGATCTGCATCGCGCCGGCGCAAGCTTCAAGGGCATGCGCAAGAACGCATTAGGGCCTGAAGGGTGGCGCAAACTGGCCGACGATTGCGCAAACGACGCCGACACGGTGGCCGGGGGCTTGCAAGCATTGGTGGAGCAAGAGCTGGCTGCGCTCAAGGCGGCATGGCCAGCCAACCTGCCGCAAGGCGTCATTCATGCCGACCTCTTTCCGGACAATGTGCTGTTCGTCAACGATCACGTGTCGGGGCTGATCGACTTCTACTTCGCCTGCAACGACGCGCTCGCTTACGATCTTGCCGTCATGCTGAACGCCTGGTGTTTCGAGAATGACGGCGCGTACAACATCACAAAGGGGCGCGCGCTCATCGCCGGGTATCAACGCATGCGCGCACTTGCGCCGGAGGAGAAAGCGGCACTACCGCTCTTGTGCCGCGGCGCTGCGATTCGCTTCCTGCTGACGCGGCTCTACGATTGGATTCACCACAATCCCGCCGCCCTCGTCCGGCCCAAGGACCCGCGCGAATATGTGCGCAAGCTGCGCTTCCATCGCAACGTCAAGGGCGCCGAGGCTTACGGCCTGTGATGGTGGAAATTTTCACGGACGGCGCGTGCAGCGGCAATCCGGGTCCGGGTGGCTGGGCGGCGATCCTGCGCTCCGGCCCGCATGAGAAGGAAATTTTCGGCGGCGAGCGGCTCACCACCAACAATCGCATGGAGCTGATGGCCGCGATCAAAGCGCTCCAAGCGCTGAAAAAACCAAGCGCGGTCACGCTCTACACCGACTCCAAATATGTCATGGACGGCTTGACGAAATGGCTGCCCCGCTGGAAAGCGAATGGCTGGAAAACCGCCGACAAGAAGCCGGTGAAAAATGACGATCTGTGGCGTGCTTTGGATGAAGCCGTCACGCGCCATGACGTGGTGTGGCGCTGGGTGCAGGGTCATGCAGGCCATCTGGAGAATGAGCGCGCCGACCAGCTCGCGCGCTCGGCTATTCCGAGGGGATAGTTATTCCGCGGCTTCCTGAACCGGCACGGGCTGCGCGCGCGGCGCTCTGATGCTCGCCTTTTCAAGCACGATCAGTGACAGCACGCCCATGAAGGCGCCGCCAGAGTTGAAGATGTGCCATAGGAAATGCGTGCCGAAGGGGATGTAGTCGCACGCCGTCATATCGAAGGTACGCCAGCCGAGCGCCGTCAGCGATGAGAGAATGGCGCCAAGGCCTAACAAAGCTGCGGTCTTGGAGCGGAACGCCGTCTGGATGACGAGCGCTATGCCCGTCAAAACGACGGCCGGGGCAATCGCGACCCAACGCTGCTGAAAGGCGCCGAAGAAATCGCGCGAGAACTGAAAGGCGAAATAGAACGCGACGAGCAGCGCCAGTCCGCCGATGATTGTCCACAAACGCCGCGCCCAGCAAAAGGCGAACGCAAACAGGAAGAACAAACCCGGCGTCACATCGAACGCGAGCGCCCAAGGCTCGCGCAAGCCATGCCACAAGCCGCTCCCGACTCCGGTGGCCGTCAGAAGAAGTCCTAGCGCGTAAAGATCGTAGGATTTGGGCGCCCGCCTGCTCGTGACGTAAAGCGATGCCAGACCAAACATCACGATGGCCGCGTTCGAGACTGTGTTGACCGGCTCGATCGGGAACGAGGACAGCGCGATCGCGTCTTCGCAGTAAATCGGCCCGAACGTCAGGGGAGCAGCCATGGAACACGCGCGTCAGTTGAGCGGCCCGCGAATATAAAGCTTCGGTGCGCCGGTGGAAACGGCCGCTCACTGGAATGTCAGGGTCGACGAATTTTGGAGGGATCGTAGCCGCCCCCTCCGCCGCTGCGCAGGCAGGGCAATTGCATATTCATTTCCGATCTGGTCAGAAAACCGCCTCCCCCTCGCGGGGAGGCCGAAATTGTGAGCGAGAATCGCGAGCAATTTCGGGTGGGGGGTCTGTCCGGAACATCCCCCACCCGAATACTTCGCGGCTAAAGCCGCTTTGGCATTTCGATCCCCGATCAAGTCGGGGACAGGCTCTCCCCGCAAGGGGGAGGTGATTACTAGGTCCAAACCGGCGAGATAGGTAACAGAATAGACCGGCGACATGGGTAACAGGTCAACTGTTCGGCAGGGAGGGCCCTGCCGATGGGATGGATGGAGACCTGTGCCGTGGACGAGCGGATGCGCTTTGTGATGGCAGTTGAGAAGGACGAGGAATCTGTTGCCGGGATTTGCCGGCGGTTCGGAGTAAGCCGTAAGACCGGCTACAAATGGCTTGGACGCTACGAGGCATTTGGAATCGAAGGTCTGAAGGATTGCTCGCGGGCGCCGCAGGATCATCCGCAGGGTATTTCTGTGGAGATAGCGGATCGCTGTTTGGAGATTAGGCGGACGCATCCGAGCTGGGGCCCTGTGAAGGTGCGGGCGTATTTGATGCGGCGTGCCCCTCTGAAGCGGTGGCCTGCGGCGAGCACGATTGGAGATCTGTTCGACCGCGAAGGCTTGACGGTCAAACGGCGGCTGCGCCGGAGAAGTGCGCCATCGAGCGCTCCCTTTTCTGATTGCAGCATGGCCAACGATGTATGGTGCATCGACTTCAAGGGCTGGTTTTTGACGGGCGATGGAGCGCGTTGTGAGCCGCTGACGCTGTCCGATGCGCATAGCCGCTATCTTTTGCGTTGCCAGGGGCTGCCGAAGAACGATACCGGACATGCCTGGCCGGTGCTTGATGCGGCTTTCCGCGAGTTTGGTCTGCCCAAGGTGCTGCGTTCGGATAATGGGCCGCCTTTTGCCTCCAGCGGCGCGGGAGGGCTGTCGCAATTGGCTGTCAAAGTGATCAAAGCCGGTGTGAGGCCTGAGCGTATTGCGCCGGGCAAACCGCAGCAGAACGGCCGCCTGGAACGTTTCCATCTGACGCTGCTGCAAGATACCGCCAATCCGCCCGCCTCCTCGCTGCGCCGGCAACGGGAGCGCTTTGCGGCCTTTAAGCGTCTGTACAACGAGGAGCGTCCCCATGCTGCGCTCGGCAATGCGACGCCCGCCGAGCACTACAGCATCTCGCCGCGGCGCTTTGACGGCGTTCTGCGCGAGCCGCAATACGGACCCGATCATGAGGTACGTCGTGTGCGCCATAACGGCGAGATCAAGTTCAAAGGCAAATCGATCTACATCAACGCCGCGCTCGTTGGCGAACCGGTGGGGCTTCTGCAGGATACCCAGGGCAATTGGGATGTCATCTATGGCCCGATCGCATTGGGCAGCCTTGCCCGCGATCAAGATCGTCTGCGCAAACCCAAGCCCTGTGGACTTGTGGACAACGCTAAGGCGTTGCCCACAGGGCCCACAGTCCAGCAACAGCAAAATGAACGCGATCAAAATGTGTTACCTATGTCGCCGGTCTGAAGTGTTACCCATGTCCCCGGTTGGTCAACTAAGTCGAATATGCGATAGCCTGGCTGCGCAGGGAGGAGTTCAATTAGGCGCGGGACTAGATCTGAGTCAGGAGATGGTCGCCGCTTGAGACGCCGAACGCTCCGGGTTCCTCCAGATTGAGCTGTTTCACGACGCCGTTGTCGACCAGCATCGAGTAGCGCCGGCTGCGCTTACCCATGCCGTTCTTGCTCATATCGGCCTCCGCGCCCACGGCGCGCGCCAATTCGCCATTACCGTCTGCCAGCATGGTTACCCGTCCTGCGGTATTGCTGTGCTCGCCCCAGGCGCGCATCACGGCGGCATCGTTGACCGAGGTGCAGGCGATCGCGTCCACACCCTTAGCCTTCAGCGAATCGGCATTGTTGGCGAAACTCGGCAGATGCTTTGCCGAGCATGTGGAGGTAAATGCGCCCGGCACAGCGAACAAGGCCACGCGTCTGCCCTTAAAGAAATCGTCTGTGTTGACCTCTTGGACGCCGTTCTCCGTGACCTGGCGAACAGTAACAGACGGGATTCTGTCCCCAACCTTGATCATATGTTTCTTCCTGTTGTGTTGCTTGAGGCGGATTAACCTGCGCGTCTTTTACCCGACCGGTGAAGTCGCGTGAAGAAGCAAAGGGCCTCTTTGCCTGAAGCGCCCGCATGAATAAGCTAGGGCATGGGATCTTCTCGGGACCACCGTCTGGAACAAGGGGAGAGCTTCCTGGAAGGGAAGCTCCTGATCGCACTTCCCGGCATGGCCGATGACCGCTTCGCGCAAACGGTCATCTATATGTGTGCCCATTCCTCCAAAGGTGCGATGGGGATCGTCATTAACAAGCCGATCCCGGGTCTCACGTTCTCGGAGGTGATGAAGCAGCTCAATATCGGCACCAAGCCCTCAACGACGGAACTCCCGATCCTGTATGGCGGCCCGGTAGAAACTGGGCGCGGCTTCGTGCTGCACAGTGGGGATTATGAGGGCACGGACTCCACGCTTCCCGTATCGGAAGACATTTCGCTGACCGCGACACTGGACATTTTGCGCGCGATCGCCGAAGGACGCGGGCCTAAGCACGTGCTGTTTGCACTCGGTTATGCGGGCTGGGCGCCCGGGCAAGTCGAGGGCGAGTTCCAAGGCAATGGCTGGTTGCACTGCGAGGCTGATCTCGGCCTGGTGTTTGGCGTCAGCCCGGATGCGAAATGGCGCGCCGCGCTGCAGCGCATGGGTATCGGGCCATCGGGATTGGTGTCGGACGCCGGCCGGGCTTGAACCATGCCAAAGCAAATCTATTCTTCTGCCGTCATGGCCGGCGCATGCCGGCCATCCATGATCGCTGGCGCAGCAGGTGTTCATGGGTCGCCGGGACAAGCCCGGCGATGACGAACGAAGTTGAGTAGCATCAAACAGTCGTTAGCCGACCTGCGCGCTGGCAATGAAGGCCGCCACATCGGACGGGCGCATGGCCTGGCCGAAGGCAAAGCCTTGCCCATACTCGCAAGCCATATCGCGCAGCAGCGCCACCTCCTGATCGCTCTCGAGGCCTTCGGCAACCACTGCGAGCTTTAGCTCGTGCGCCAGTGACACAATCGACTTGAGGATGGCCATGCCGGATTTTTCGTGCGCGTCGGCGATGAAGGTCTTGTCGATCTTGATCGCCTCGAACGGGAAGCGCCGCAGATGGCTGAGGGAGGAATGCCCCGTGCCGAAATCATCGACGGCCAGTCCTACGTCCAGCTCTTTGATGCGCCGCAGCGCCGTTTCGGCACGCGATGCCTCGCGCATGACGGCACTCTCGGTGAGTTCGAGCTTGAGTGAGTGCGGCGCGATCTGCGCCGATTGCAGCAGACCGGCAAATTCTTCGATGAAGGCCGGATCGGCGATCTGGCGCCAAGCGACGTTCACGCTAACGAACAGCGGCGGTCTGACGGGAAAAAGCCGCTGCCATCGGCTGAGGTCGCGCAGCGCGCTTTGCAGGACGAAGCGGCCGAGCGGCAGGATCAGGCCACTCTCTTCCGCATGCGCGACGAAAACCTGGGGCTCGATCACACCTGCTTGGGGATGACGCCAGCGGAGCAGCGCTTCGAAGCCGGCAATCCTGCGGTCGGCCAGACGGATGATCGGCTGGTAGTGGACCTCGATCTCGCCGCGCTCCAGACCCTGGCGCAAGCCGGTTTCGAGTGCCACCGCATCGCGCAATACCGGCACTTGGCCATTGTTTGAGTAAAGCGCGACGCGGCCACCGCCTTGGCGTTTGGCATCGACCATGGCCTGCTCGGCGAGTCCGAGCAGGCCTGCGCCGCTTTTGGCATCTTGCCCGCTCGCCACGCCAACGCTGGTAACGAGATAGACCTCGCGTTCGGCAATCGTGAATGCGGTGGCCGTCACCGCAAGAATATTGTGGCCGAAAGCGGCGAGATCGCCGATTCCGAAAGCAAGCGCCGCAAACATGTCGCCGCCGACGCGGAAGAGCACCAAGCGGCCAGAGTTCCGTTCGCCGGCAAAACGCTGCTCCAGACGGTCTACGAAAGCGGCAAGAGCCACGTCCGCACCGTCGCGGCCAAGACTGTCGTTGACGGCTTTGAAGCGATCCAGATCGAATACGGCCAGCACCGCACGCGGCAGATCGGCGCCGATTGCGTCAAGTCCGGCCTGCAATGCAGAGCGATTTCCCAGCCCGGTCAAGGGATCGATGAAGTCATGGCTTTCGGTTGAGCCGAGACTCTTGCGCGCGGTCACATCGGCAATCAGCCCGAGGCAGCGTTCGGCCTCGGCTGCTTGCCCGGTCATGGTTGCGCGAAGCTCGCACCAGATCGTGCGTGCGCCCGACCGGATCCGGAATTCCACACGGAACGCCATGCCGGGATGATGCCGATACGTGGCGAGCGCTTGCTCATAAACGAGACGATCGTCGGCATGGATACGCTGCAGCCAAGTCTCGCGTGAAAGCTCGATTGCGCCTGGCGGCAATCCCAACAGCGATGCGGCTTCGGCCGAAAGCGACAACAGACCGGTCTCGAAGTCGTAATCAAAGACGCCTTGATGGGACGCGGCGACGGCGGCGAGATCGCGGATATTGTCATAGGTTTCGTCGGTGATCGTGGCCTGCACGTCGTCATGGCCGTGGGCTCTCTCGAATTGCTTTAGGCGTTCGACGGAATGTTCCACCGGGACAGCGGTCGAGAGGGCCACCAGCAGCGCACCGGCGGCAGCAAATCCTCCGATGGCGCCTGCCGAGACTAGATTGACACCGAAAAAGCCGAGCGCGTTCAACGCCGCAGCCGCAGTCACCAAGGCGAAAATCGTGGCGGCAGGCGCAAGGCGCCGCGCCGCGGCTATGCCGATCCGGCCGCAATGAGTCAGATATCCCGCCGCTGCGCCCGCTCCTCCAAGCGCAATCACGCGCGCGATCAGGCCCGCGAAAGGCATGCCGGCATACGCCGCGACACCGATCGCAACGATCACCAGCGCAGCCAGATCGCGCCAATGCGCGCCGCGCGGATGAAAGGCTTCGAAGGGAGCCACATAATCGAGCAGCCGCACCGCGGATGCGATGGCGAGCGCCAGCGCCAGCGAGAATAGCGCATAAGGACCGCTGAAGAAGGTGAGGCCCGTCGAATCGAATATGCCGATAATCGTGAGTTCTGCGATAAGCACCGCGAACAGGAAAAGCGCTGCCCAGCGCGGAAAGATGCGACCGGAAACAACGGCCGAACCGGCTGCGAACGCCATGGCGGCCGTAAGCAAACCCGATACCAGGCCAGCCAGGACCGCGATTTGGCGGTTGTGCGCAATCAGTGCCGCCTCGGTCCAGGCAAGCAGCGGGGGACGCTCTGTGACGTTCTCAAGATGCAGCGCGAGGGTCGCCACTTTGCCCGGCGGCACTTGGACGCGAAATGTATTGGCGCCGAATGCAACTGCGCGCTCGATCACGACCGCCGGATCGGATGCTGCCGCTTCAATCAGCATCGGCCGGCCCGTCATGGGCATAACCGCAAGGGCAGCACGCGAGGAATCGGCGGCCGCGAGCACACGTGTCACCGGTGTGGCGGCGCGATTCTGCACCGTCAGAGTGAACCAATTCCCTTGGGGATCAGCGGGATCTTTCTGCTCCCGAGGCTGCACCGAGGCGCCAAGATCGATCACTGCGGGGGCTACGGCCAAATCCAAGGCGGTGTTCGGCGCTGCATCTTGGGCTTTCGCAAGTGGAGCCAGGAGCAGCAAGACGATGAGCAGGCGAAATAGCAACGCGCCCCCTCCGCCGCCTTCGGCGGCACCTCCCCCGTAAACACGGGGGAGGAAAACAAATGCGCTCCGATCAGCGTATCGGGACATCATCTTCGAGCAAAGCAAAGAGGATATGGTCACGCCATTCCCCATTGATCTGCAAATAGCGGCGCGCCCTGCCCTCTTCCTTAAAGCCCACCTTGAGCAGCAGCTTACGGGAGGCTTCGTTTTGCGGAATGCAGGCGGCTTCCAGCCGGTGCAGCCCGAGCAGCTCGAAGACAAAAGGCTGAACCGCTTTCAGCGCTGCATACATGTGTCCTTGCCGCGCATAGGCAGCGCCGATCCAATAACCGACGGCTGCGGATTGCGTCACACCACGGCGCACATTGGTCAGCGTGCATCCTCCGATCAACATGCCGTCGGATTTGCGGAACACGAAGAACGGGTAAGCGAGATCGTTGCGTATTTCGCGCTGGTATCGCCGCAGGCGCCGGCGAAACGCGGTCCGCGTGAGCTCGTCCGCCGCCCAGGTTGGCTCCCAAGGCGAGAGGAAAGCGCGGCTGGCGCCGCGCAATGCTGCCCATTGCGGATAGTCCGACATTTCCGGATAGCGCAAGGTCACATTTTCCCCTTGCAAAACCGGCTCGCGGCCACCGGGAAAGATCATCCCCCGCATGAACATCGGGTTAGCGCCCCACGTCCGACACTATTGCGCGCTCGCGAGTGCGGCCGAATGGCCGAAACGGCGCGCAAACGCATCGCGCGATTCCAGCCGCTTCACAGGCCCGACTGCGGCAATCGCCGGGTTGCCGGTGCGCATGATGCGAGCCGCGAAATTTTGGATCGCGGCGGCATCGACCGCATCGACCCGGGCGATCAGCTCATCCACGCTCAACACCCGGCCATACGTATACAAATGGCTCGCTATGAGTTCGCAGCGCTGGTGGGGACTTTCCAACCCCATCAGCAGCGAGGCTTTGATCTGCGCCCGCGCGCGCGCAGCCTCTTCCTCGGACGTATGGACGGACATCGCTTCGATTTCCGCTGCAACAAGGGGAGCCACGTCGCCGGCCTTGTCTTCGGCCGTGCCGGAATAGACACCGATCATTCCCGTGTCGCGATACGAGTGGGAGAACGCATAAATCGAATAGCACAGGCCGCGTTTCTCGCGCGCTTCTTGAAACAGACGCGAAGACATGCCTCCGCCCAGAGCCGTTGCGAATACCTGTGCGAGGATGGCATCGGGATCGGCCGACGCAACGCCCGGAAACGCAAAGGTAAGATGGGCCTGTTCCAGATCGTCATGACCGCGAATGTCGCCGCCCGCAAAACGCGCGGGCTCGAATTCGCGCTCCGGCCCTTGGTCGAGTGCCCTCGACAAGGCCTGGCCCGCGGCCACCAATTCTGCATGTTCGACCGCGCCTGCGCCGATCAGCATCATGGCTCCGGCGCGATAGTGTCTGCGCATGAACGCAATAAGGTCACCGCGCGCGAAACCGGAAACTGTTTTCTCACTTCCGAAAATCGGCCAGCCCATAGGTTGATCGGGAAAGCATGCGGTCTGCAGATAATCGAAAATCAAATCGTCGGGCGTATCCTGTGTCTGTCCGATTTCCTGGATGATGACGTCGCGTTCGCGCTCAAGCTCCGTCTCGTCGAACACCGAATTGACCAGAATGTCTCCGATCATTTCGAGTGCGAGAGGAACATTGTCCTTCAGGACGCGCGCATGAAACGCCGTCTGCTCGCGGCTGGTGTAGGCATTGATATCGCCGCCGACGGATTCGATCTCGGTTGCGATGTCCTTCGCCGACCGGGTCTTGGTGCCCTTGAATGCCATATGCTCCAGCATATGGGACAGGCCCGCTTCGACGGACTTCTCGTGACGCGCGCCGCAATTGACCCAGACACCCAGAGCGGAGCTCATCAGATGCGGCATGGGATCGGTGGCGACGATGAGACCGGAGGGCAAGCGTGTGATTTCGACTGTCATTTGCGCCGTGTGTGTTCCAGGACGAACGCCCTCACCTCTGCAAGAGCATTTGGCAGTACAGTGTAGCGCTCTTTGCGGGACAAGAGATCACTCAGATGTAAGGGCAATTCTGCTGTTTTTCCAATGGCTTGCGTCACGGCTGCGGAAAATTTCGCAGGGTGGGCGGTGGCGAGGGCGACCACCGGTCCCTCAAGCTTCGACTTGAGTTTCGCCGCGGCTGCGAGTCCGACCGCTGTGTGCGGATCGACGACAATTCCACACGCCCCGTGCAGGCGAGCAATGGTGGCAAGTGTTTCCGCATCATCGGCCGCGGCAGCAAGATAGCGTTCCTGCAGGGCGCCCAAAATCTCCGGCGGGATCGTCAGCGACTTCGTCTCGGCGAAACCAGCCATCGCGTCTTTGACCCAGCGCGCGTTGCGACCGGAAGCCTCGAAGAGTGCGCGTTCGAAATTCGACGCGACCTGAATATCCATCGATGGGCTGAGTGTTGGTGCGGCCCGGCCCGTTTCGTAGTGCCCTGTCGCAAGCGTGCGCGCCAATATGTCGTTTGCATTGGTGGCAATCACCAAGCACTCGACCGGCAAGCCCATGCGCGCTGTCGCCTCGGCGGCAAAAATATCGCCGAAATTTCCGCTCGGCACGACGAAGTTCACTTTCCGCCCGAAGCCTGCGCCCAAAGACGCGGCCGCCGTGAAGTAATAAACGCACTGCGCCACAATTCGCGCGAAGTTGATGGAATTGACCGCTGTCAGATTGGTGCGTTCGGCAAATTCGCTATCGGCGAAGAGCGCTTTGACGATGTTCTGCGTGTCGTCGAACGTTCCTTCTACCGCGACGTTGTGGACATTGGTGTCCAGCACACTCGTCATCTGGCGGCGCTGCACTTCGGACACGCGCTTGTTCGGATGCAGCACGATGACATCGACATTGGGTTGCCCGCGCAGCGCCGCGATGGCAGCCGAGCCGGTGTCTCCCGAGGTCGCGACGATGACGGTTGCGTTGCGGTTGCGCTTCGCGAGCGCGCGGGCGAAGAGACGGCCCAGGAGCTGCATGGCCACGTCTTTGAAAGCGAGCGTGGGCCCGTGGAACAATTCGAGCAAAAACAAATCCGAATCGAGCTGAACCAGAGGCGCTACGGTCTTATGCGCGAAGGTCGCGTAAGCCGCCTCTACATCGGCGCGGAATTCGTCATGGGTGAACGCATCGCCGATAAAGGGACGCATCACCCGGAAGGCGACCTCCGCGTAAGGGAGACCGGCGAATTCGCGGATGGTGCCCTGGCTGAATTGCGGCCAATGCTGCGGAAGATAAAGTCCGCCATCGGCCGCCGGCCCGCCGAGCAGCACGTCGGCAAAAGCGGCCCCTGTCTCACCCCTGGTACTTAGGTAATGCATGTCAAATTGGTTCCAACCAGTTCTCTACGTTCAATCCCGGCACGCGCCGAAACTCATCCTCATTCGCGGTTACCAGCACCGCTCCACGCCTGCGCGCCTGGCCGGCGATGAGCAAATCATAGGGGCCAAACGGTGTGCCCTGCCGTTCGAGATTTGCCCGTATGTCACCAGCTTCGCGGGCATCATCGAGGTCAAAGTCCATTAAACTGATCGGACCTGCCATGAAATTGGCAATTCTTTCGATATTCCGCGCAGCGTTAGCGCTCTTTGCCGCACCGTAACAAAGCTCAAATAGAACAATGGATGAAACGGTGACGGGAACGCCGCGTTCGAGCGTACTCTCTAATCTCACCTCGATCAGAGATGTGCGTGCATTCAGCAGTATGATGACAGCGTTTGTATCCAGACAAATCATTCGTCGAACAATTTATCCGGTACGGGCATTGCAGGTTGTTGTCTGCCTTCCGGCATAAACGGCTCGTCGCGGTATTCGTCCAGCTTCACTAGCCAAGCCTTGACATCGGGCTCTATAGGCTCAAGCAGCACACCATGCCCCAAACGGCGTACCCTCACCTCCGTGCCCGGTAGGCGGAATTCCTTCGGGAGCCGAACGGCTTGACTGCGGCCGTGCGTGAATAGTTTTGCGGTATGCTCGGTCATAGCACCCCGTGATATATATCAAAGATATATACCACCTCTGCTAGTTTTTCAATAAGTTACGACCTGCCGAACGACAAGCGGCCCTTGGAGCGGTGATAAAGCAGATAAACCGCCGTCAACGCCAGGGCGAGGCCAAACCAGGTGATGGCGTATTGCAGGTGATCGTTGGGGAAATCGATCTGCGTACGGCCGCCCAGCGGCCAGCCGCCCGGATTGGGCGCAGCGTCCGCCTCAATGAGGACCGGTGGTGTGGCTATAGAAGCGGCCGCCGCCATTCCCGGCACGTTCTTGACGAACCACAGGCGTGTCTGACGGTTCGGCGCAGGTGTGAACAAGCCCGGCTCTTGCGACAGCCTCAGCACGCCCGTGAGGTCCACATCGCCCACAACCTGACCCGCGGAGCGCGTTTGCGGATTGCGCAGCGCCTCGGGCACGAAGCCGCGGTCGACAAGTACGGTTTGGCCATTCTCCTGCACGAAGGGAGTCACGACGTCGACGCCCACCGCGCCCATGGGTCCGCGGGAAAAGACGTAAAGCTCCTTGTCGTGGAGAAAATGCCCCATCAGGCGCACATGGTGATACTCCGCGGCGGGGCCCAGCGTCAGGGCCTCGGCGAGCGCTACCGGAGGCGCCTTCATACCCTGTTCGACGCTCGCAATGAGCACTTCCTTTTCATGCAGACGCTGGATTTGCCAGACGCCAAGCCCAATCAACAGGGCGAGGCCAGGCAGGAACCAAAGCGTAGGAGCCAGCAACGGACGGAAGCGAACCATGCGACTGGTGGTAGCGCGATTTTGGAGCGGACGATAGAATCCCCGCCTGTTTCGGTCCTCAAAACGAAGACATGGCCCCGCGTCCGTTCGGTTTGAGTCTTTTGCCCATATTTGCGGTGCCCCTTGCGGTGGCGGCCTGCGCCGGCGTTCCCAGTGGGGAAGCGGACAAGGCGAAAATGGAGGCCATGCTGAATGCCGAGCTGATGACCGGCAACAGTGCCGAGATGATCGAGGCGTTCTTCAAACGGCACGGCATTGCCTTCACCTATAACCCTGCCATCCGGCGTTATGCGGCGACCGTCGATATGGGCGACAAGATCCCCCTGGCGGTCTACGTTTATACGGATATGGACAAGAAAATGACGGTTTCGCTCGTGCAGGTGCCCAAGCCGGCCCCGCAGCCTGCGCCCATGCCGGTGCGCGAACGGACGAGAGATTACCTCGATATTCCTGGGGCAGGCCCACCACGAATGCGATTTTAGCGCGCGACGCGGCCTTCTTCGGCGCGGTGCTTGTATTGCAGCACGACCAGGCCAGCCTTCAGCGGGCGCAAGAACCCGAGCGACAGGATCACGACAGCCGGTCCCCAGATCACGGCGTGAACCCAATAGGGCGGACTGAACCAAACCTCCGTGAGGAGCGCACCGCCGGCAACAATGGCGCCTACGATCAGAATCACGAATACCGCTGGGCCGTCCCCCGCCTCAAAGCGGGAAAAGTCCAGGCCGCACACGCCGCACACGGATGCTATTTTGAGAAAGCCGGAAAACAGCTTTCCCTTGCCACAGCGCGGACAGCGGCCCAGTAAAGACGCGAACGCGACCGAAGGTTCAGTCCTCTTTTCGGGGCTGCTCATTCCGTCATAACGCCCCACGAACCCCACACATAGATGCAGGCGAACAGGAACAACCACACCACGTCGACGAAGTGCCAATACCAGGCGGCGGCTTCGAAACCGAAATGGCGGCTCGGCGTGAAGTGCCCGGCGATGGCACGGAACAGGCACACGGTCAGGAAGATCGTGCCGATGATGACATGCAAGCCATGGAAGCCGGTCGCCATGAAGAAGGTGGAGCCGTAGATCGCGTTCAGATTGCCCATGCCGCCGGTCGCTGCCGCGGTCAACGATCTGTGCTGTTCATCGGTCAGCATCATGAGCTGCGCATTGTTCAGCCCGAAGGTGAACGTTGCATGGCTATACTCATACGCCTGAACAACCGTGAAGCAGGCGCCAAGCAGGACGGTTACGATCAGACCCTGGATCGCACCTTTGCGATCATTGTGCAGGATGGCGTGGTGGGCCCACGTGACCGTCGCGCCCGAGGTGAGCAGGATGAGCGTGTTCAGCAGCGGGAAGTGCCACGGGTCGAATGGCACGATGCCCTCCGGCGGCCACTTGCCGATGCCGGCATCGAGCGGGAACAGCGAGGCATTGAAGAACGCCCAGAACCAGGCGAAGAAGAACATCACTTCGGATGCGATGAACAGGATCATGCCGTAGCGCAGACCCAGCTTCACCACCGGCGTGTGATCGCCCCGCACGACCGATTCTCTGACGACGTCGCGCCACCAGCCCGCCATGGTGTACAGCACCAGGAGGAAGCCGATGATGAAAATCCAGGGCTGACCGGCAATCGGCAAGCCAAAGAAATTGGCGTTCGCATTCATCCAGAACACGGCGCCGATCAGCATCGTGAAGGCCGCAAACGACCCGATGATCGGCCACGGGCTGGGATCGACCAGGTGATAATCGTGATGCACTTCGCCGTGAGCCATGATGTTTGCCTTTCGAAGGATCAGCCCCCCGAACCCTTCGCTGGAACGGACGCAGTCTTGGCGCCGGCCTTCTGATTGGTTGCGGGATAGAAGGTGTAGGACAGAGTGATGTCATTGACGGTGTCGAGAGCGCGATTTTTCAGGATCGCCGGCGACACGAAAAACGAAACCGGCATTTCTACCGACTCACCCGGCTCCAGCCGTTGTTCGGTGAAACAGAAACACTGGATTTTATCGAAATAGAACGCGGCCTGTTCCGGCTCCACGTTGAATGTGGCATGGCCGACGATCGCGTGATCGGAACGGTTCTCGGCGCGGAAGAAAACGAGCTTGTTTTCGCCGATGCGCACTTTCACGGCGCGCTGCTCCGGCACGAATACCCAGGGCAGTTTCGGATCGACATTGGTATCGAAGTGCACGGCCATGACGCGGTCACCGACGGCGCCTGGCGCAGCCGCGGCGCGCGATGGCGTTCCGCCATAGCCCGTGGCGCGGCAGAACATATAGTAGAGCGGTACCGCGGCGTATGAGAGGCCGACCATGCCGGCAACAACGGCAAAGCAGGACGCGAACACCACCGCGTTGCGCGTGCTTTCCGTTTTCCCCCTAGTCCGTGACATGGCCGCCCAATCTCACGATTGTCATGATGAAGAACAGCACAACGAGAAACAGCAGAATGCCGGCAATCGCGTAATTGCGCATGCGCCGGGCACGTTCAAATCGTGCTCTCTCCTCGTCATTCCCGTTCATCCTAGGCTCAGAGGCGCGAGAGGCGGCAATCCCGCTACTTGCTCGACAAGAAGCGCCGCAAACAGCGCGAAGAGGTACAGGATCGACACGCCGAACAAGCGCCGCGCTTGCGGCTCGGTCTGCGTGTTGCTTTCGCGGGCCACGCGAAACGCCTGCACGACAAACCAAAGTCCGATCGTTGTATTGGCCGCAAGATACAGCAGTCCGGCAAAGTGGAAGAAAACCGGCGCAAAGCCGCTTCCCACGACCAATACGGTATACAGCACGATCTGCCTGCGCGTTTCGCTCTTGCCCGCGACGACCGGCAACATCGGGACCCGCGCGCGTGCGTAATCCTCAGTGCGATAAAGGGAAAGCGCCCAGAAATGCGGCGGCGTCCACAGGAAGATGATCGCCACCAGGACGAGCGGAGGAATCGCAAGCGAGCCCGTCACCGCGGCCCACCCAATCGCCGGGGGAAGAGCGCCTGCCAATCCGCCAATGACGATGTTCTGCGGGGTGCGCCGCTTCAGCCACATCGTGTAGACGAAGACGTAGAAGACAATCGTGAAAGCGAGCAGCGCCGCTGCGGTATAATTCACCAACAGCCCCATAATGGTGACGGCGCCCACGGCAAGGGTAGAACCGAACGCGACGGCATCTCCAGCCGTCAGATGTCCTTGCGGCACCGGACGTCCCTTGGTGCGCGCCATCAACGCATCGATGTCGGCGTCATAGGCCATGTTGAGGGCACCGGACGCCCCTGCCCCAACCGCAATGCATAACAATGCGGTAAGCGCAGTTGCGATATGCACATGACCGGGCGCCAGCACCAGACCGACCACGCCCGTGAACAGCACGAGCGACATGACCCGCGGCTTGAGAAGCTGAAAATAATCGCCCACCGTCGCGAAATTGAGATCCGCGGCGGTGAGCGATTGGTGCTTCTCAGAAACGGCCGTCATGTTGAACCGCCTTTAGTGGTGACCGGAATCCGCAATGTGCGGCAGGTCGTTGAAGGTGTGGAACGGCGGCGGAGAAGACAGTGTCCACTCGAGCGTGGTCGCGCCAACGCCCCACGGATTGTCGCCGGCCACACGTTTGCGCATGAGCGCTTCGGCCATGCACAGCAGAAAGATCACGATACCCGCTGCCGAGACATAGGAACCGATCGACGCTACATAATTCCAGCCCGCGAACGCATCGGGGTAATCGGCATAGCGGCGCGGCATGCCGGCCAACCCGACGAAGTGCATGGGGAAGAACGTCATGTTCACGCCGACGAACATCACCCAGAAGTGCAGCTTCCCGAGCGTCTCGTTGTACATGTAGCCAGTGATCTTCGGGAACCAATAATACCAACCGGCGAAGATCGCGAAGACGGCACCCAGCGACAGCACATAATGGAAGTGCGCCACCACGTAATAGGTATCCTGCAGCACGACGTCGACGCCGGCATTGGCGAGCACCACGCCGGTAACGCCGCCCACCGTGAACAGGAAGATGAATCCGATCGCCCACAGCATCGGCGTGCGGAAGCTGATCGAGCCGCCCCACATCGTCGCGATCCAGGAGAAGATCTTTACGCCGGTCGGCACCGCGATCACCATCGTGGCGAACACGAAATATGCCTTGGTGTCCACCGTCATGCCCACCGTGTACATGTGGTGCGCCCACACGACGAAGCCGATGAAGCCGATGGCGACCATCGCATAAGCCATGCCCAGATAGCCGAACACGGGCTTCTTGGAGAAAGTCGAGACCACCTGGCTGATCATGCCGAAGCCGGGAAGGATCAGAATGTACACTTCGGGATGGCCGAAGAACCAGAAGAGGTGCTGATAAAGGATCGGATCGCCGCCGCCTGCCGGATTGAAGAAAGTGGTCCCGAAATGACGATCGGTCAGCAGCATGGTGATGGCGCCCGCCAATACGGGGAGCGACAACAGCAGCAGGAATGTCGTCACCAGGATCGACCACACGAACAGCGGCATTTTGTGCAGCGTCATGCCGGGCGCGCGCATGTTGAAGATCGTGGTGATGAAGTTGATGGCGCCCAGGATTGAGGACGCACCCGCGATGTGGAGCGAAAAGATTGCCAGATCCATTGCCGGACCAGGCGAACCGTAACTCGAGAGCGGCGCATAAAGCGTCCAACCGCCGCCGACACCCGTACCGCCCGAATCGCCTTCGACGAACATCGAGAGCACAAGCAGCGTGAAGGAGAACGGCAACAGCCAGAAGGAGATGTTGTTCATGCGCGGGAACGCCATATCCGGCGCACCGATCATCAGCGGCGTGAACCAATTCCCGAAGCCGCCGATCATCGCGGGCATGATCATGAAAAAGACCATGATCAGGCCGTGGCCGGTCACGAACACGTTGAACGTGTGCGGATCGGCGAAGATCTGCATGCCGGGATACATCAGCTCGGCGCGCATCATCACCGAAAGGAAGGCGCCGACGAGTCCCGCGCAGATGGCGAAGATAAGGTACATCGTGCCGATGTCCTTGTGGTTCGTAGAATAGACGAACCGCCGCCATCCCCTCGGCTGGTGGTCGTGGGCCGCGTGAGCCGCGTGTGTATCGTGTGCCCCTGCCATGGCGCTCTCCTCGTTATTTCGTGGTCTGGGCGAACCGCATGGGTGCGCCGACTGTCGCGAATTTGGTTTTTGCTTCCGCGACCCATTGGTCGAATTTTTCCTGGCTCACCACTTCAACCGTAATCGGCATGAAGGCATGGCGCGCGCCGCACAACTCGGAGCACTGGCCATAAAAGAGCCCTTCCTTTTCCGCCTTGAACCAGGTCTGGTTGAGCTTGCCCGGTACGGCGTCGATCTTCACTCCGAAGGACGGAATGGCCCAGGAATGGATGACGTCGGCGCCCGTGGTGATGAGGCGGATGGTCTTTCCGACCGGTACCACGACGTGATTGTTGGTTCCGAGCAGACGCGGCGGACCGTCCGGAACTGCGGGCTGAGAGCGGCGGTCCGGCGTCAGCAAGGCATCGAAGGTGAAATTGCCATTGTCCGGATATTCGTATGTCCAGAACCACTGCTTTCCGATGGCTTTCACGGTCATGTCCGTCTGCGGAAGGACGTCTTCGAAATAGAGCAGACGGAAAGACGGGATCGCGATCGCGACGAGGATCAGCACCGGCACCACCGTCCACAGCACCTCAAGGATCGTATTGTGCGTGGTGGCCGATGGCGTCGGATTCGCTTTCGCGTTGAACCGCAGCATGATGTAGACGAGCAGCGCCAGCACGAACAGGCAGATCGCCGTAATGATGTAGAGCACAAAATTGTGCAGGCCGATGATGTCGCGCATGCGCTCATCGGCGGCTGCCTGCAAACCGAGCTGCCACGGATAGGGCTGACCGGTTACAGGCTGTGCGGCGGCGGAAAACGACAGCATTGCCGTGCCAAGGAACGCCGTGAACATGCCGAGCTTTCGGATCATAGGCCCCTCTTGTGGACTTGTGGCCGGCGATGGGCTCTCCCTCCCTATCCCGGCTCTGCAGCAGAAGATTCGTGCCTGCGATTTAGGCGGGCTGTGGAACCCAAGTCATTGCGACCTGATGCCACGCAGGCACTTATCCCCTCCTCCCGGCTGGCATTCTTTAAGACCGGATCACGTGACGGGCAGGCAGCCTGCGCCTATATAGAGCGGACCGGCGCAGCCCTGCCGGCGGCGAACAAGATGAGAAAAGCCCATGACCAGCCACGAAGACCTGTTTTTTACCCAAACCGGTATGGAAAGAGGGCGCGTCCAGGGTCTTGTCGATCAGACGCTCCATGGCGCCGATGATGGCGAGCTGTTCCTCGAGTACCGCCAAACCGAAAGCTTCGCTTTCGACGACGGACGCCTGAAGGCGGCCACGTACGACACGACCCAGGGCTTCGGGCTACGGGCGGTATCGGGCGAAGCAACCGGCTACGCTCATGCCTCGGAATTGTCCGAAGGAGCGATTGCGCGCGCGGCCGAGGCGGTCGGCGTGGTGAAGCTCGGCCATTCGGGCGTGCTCGCGGGTGCGCCGGCGCGGACCAACATCCACCTTTACACCGATAACAGCCCGCTGGATTCGGCTCCCTTCGACGTGAAGGTGAAGCTGATGGCCGAAATCGACGCCTATGCACGGGCCAAGGATCCCCGCGTCAAACAGGTCTCGTGTTCGCTTGCCGGCGAGTGGCAAGTTGTCGAGATCATGCGGCCTGGCGGCGAGGTCTTTCGCGATGTGCGCCCGCTCGTCCGGATTTCGATTTCGGTGGTCGTCGAGGAACATGGCCGCCAGGAAACCGGCTATTATGGCGGAGGCGGCCGCCGTGCTTACACCGATTACATCGCGCCCGAATACTGGAAAGCCGGGGTCGATGAGGCGCTGCGGAGCGCGCTCGTCAATTTGCAATCCGTTCCGGCGCCCGCCGGCGAGATGAATGTCGTGCTGGGTCCGGGCTGGCCTGGCATCCTGTTGCATGAAGCGGTGGGACATGGGCTGGAAGGCGACTTCAACCGCAAGAAAACTTCAGCCTTCGCCGGCCTGCTCGGCCAAAGGGTGGCCTCGCCCGGCGTGACTGTCGTCGACGATGGCACCATCGCGGAGCGGCGCGGCTCACTGACGATGGACGATGAAGGCACGCCGACCTCGCGCACCGTGCTGATCGAGGACGGAATCCTTAAGGGCTTCATGCAGGACCGTATGAACGCGCGGCTGATGGGGGTCGAGCCGACCGGCAATGGCCGCCGCGAGTCCTTTGCCAGCCCGGTGATGCCGCGGATGACCAACACCTACATGCTCGGCGGCGATAAGAGCCCGGATGAAATCCTAAGCTCGGTGAAAAACGGCATTTACGCCGTGCAGTTTGGCGGTGGCCAGGTCGACATCACCAGCGGCAAATTCGTTTTCTCGTGCACCGAGGCCTACCGCATCGAAAACGGCAAGATCGGCGCACCGATCAAAGGCGCCACCCTGATCGGCAATGGCCCCGACGCCATGACGCGGGTCTCCATGATCGGCAACGACATGAAACTCGATACGGGTATCGGCACCTGCGGCAAGAACGGTCAGAGCGTGCCGGTGGGCGTAGGGCAACCGACGCTAAGGATCGACGGGCTCACGGTCGGCGGAACGGCAGCGTAAGTCGCTCCCCGGAAACGCTGGGCTGTTACGCTTCTCCAGCTTTGGCGACCCGAGCAGGGAGCAAATTGACATGTGCTACACATGTGAATATCGTTTTCACATGTCCAAAATGATTCAGCTCCGCAACGTTCCTGACGCGCTCCACCGCAAGCTCAAAGCGCGGGCCGCGGAAGAGGGGTTATCGCTGTCCGACTTTCTCATCCAAGAAGTCCGCAAAGTCGCTGAACGGACATCGGACGATGAGATTCGCGCCCGTTTGGCGGCGCTGCCTCCCCTGAACCTAAAGACCTCGCCGACCGATATTGTTCGCCAAGAGCGCGATCAGCGGTAGCTGTGATCATCATCGATGCATCCGTTGCGCTGGAGCTCTTCCTCGAAACACCGCGGGGCAAACGTGCGGCCAATCAGGTATTCGCGCAGGAACGGCATGCGCCGCCCTTGATTGATGTCGAATTCGCGCAGGCGCTCCGGCGGCTGACTTTCGCAAAGGAAATCGCTGCCGAACGGGCGAAACTCGTGTTGGAGATATTCGGCGACTGGGTCATTACCCGGCATCCCCACCAACCTTTGCTCAGGCGAATTTGGGAACTCCGCTCCTCAGTGTCGGCCTACGACGCAGCATACGTAGCTCTTGCTGAGGGATTGCAAGCACCTCTTCTGACATGCGACTCGCGCCTCGCCCGCTCCCATGGCCACAGCGCCGATATTGTCCTGTTGGAATAGAAGGCCTGGTACAGCTCTTGTTGGAACGAGCCGTTATTCCTCGCGTTTGGAGTGAGCATGGCCGAACGGCACCTCATCTTAGTTTCGACGGAAACCCCAAGCGCGGCGAGCCGTGAGACGATCCGCTTGCTCGGCCGCCAACTCGGCGAGGTCATTCGCGAACAGCACGGACAGGCCGCCTTCGACCGCGTTGAAAACCTACGCCGGCATGTCATCAATGAGCATCGTCAGGGCCGTTCCGCGGTTGCGCTGATCCGGCAGTTCAGCCACCTTGCCAACCGCGATCTGACGCTCCTGATCCGCGCCTTCGCGATCTTCTCGCAGCTTGCAAACATCGCGGACGATTACGTGGTCCGCTGCAAAGCCGAGGACGAGGACGACACGCCCCTCGGCCGGCTGAAGGAAAATCCCGAGATCAGCGCGGAGAAGGTCTACGCCTATCTCGAAGGCGCGTTGATCGCGCCGGTGATCACGGCCCATCCCACGGAAGTTCGCCGCAAAAGTGTCATCGATCGGGAAAACGCAATCGCCGATCTCGTACCCGCTTATCATCATTACTCCGGCAGCAAGGCCAAGCGCGCCGAAACGGAAATACAGCTCAAGCGCGAAATCCGCACGCTGTGGCAGACGCGCATGCTGCGTCCAGAGCGGATCAAAGTCATCGACGAAATCGACAACGCCATGTCGTTCATGGCGCGCACGTTCATGACGCAATTGCCCGCCGTGAAGCACAAACTTGCGGCGCTCTTCGATTTGCACGGACCTCTGCCGGCTGCGTTCCGTGTCGGATCCTGGGTGGGCGGCGATCGCGACGGCAATCCTTTCGTCACGGCGTCGACGCTGGAATATTCCGTAAAACATTTGGCCAAAATCGCGATCGATCATTATCTCGACGAGATCTATCGGCTGGGTGGCGAGCTTTCGTTGTCCGATGAACTGGTGCCGGTCAGCAAGGCGCTGGCCGCCCTTGCGGCATCGGGCCCACACACATCCGTGCACAAAGCCGATGAACCCTATCGCCAGGCGCTTGCCGCTTCCTATGCGCGGCTCTCGGCAAGCCGCAAAGAACTGCTCGGGCGCGGTGCAGCGCGCAGTCCCCGCCGCGACGCGGAAGGCTATGCAAGCACACGGCAGCTTGCCGACGATCTTACGGTGATCGCGGATTCGCTTGTGCACAATGGCAGCGCCGATTTGGCGGACGGCCGGTTGGCGGAACTGCGCGAGGCGGTCGAGACGTTCGGCTTCCATCTCGCCGCGATGGATTTGCGGCAGAATTCCGCCGTGCACGAGCGGGTCACCGCCGAACTGTTCCGCGAAGCCGGCGTCAACGACCATTATGCGCAATTGCCCGAAGAACAGCGCGTGGCACTCCTCATCGATGAGCTGAACAGTCCCCGCCTTTTGCGGAGCCCTTACCGAACCTATTCCGAGGAGACGACCAAAGAGCTTGCCATTGTCGATATGGCCGCACGTCTGCGCCGCAAATTCGGTGATCGTGCGGTGGAGAACTACGTGATCTCGATGGCGAAAAGCGTTTCCGACCTGCTCGAAGTCGCCACCCTGCTCAAGGAAGCCGGCCTCTTTACGCCTGGAAGCAAGCCCCATATGGCGCTCCGCATCGTTCCGCTGTTCGAGACGATCGAGGATTTGCGCGGCAGCGCCAATGTCATGGCCGCCTATTTCGATCTGCCCTTGGCAGCCGCGATCCTGTCCGGCCAGGACGATCTGCAAGAAATCATGATCGGCTATTCCGACAGCAACAAGGATGGCGGCTACGTCACGTCGAACTGGGAAATCCGTTCCGCGATCGTGCGGCTGATCGCGCTGACGAATTCGCGTGGGCTCCGCGTGCGCTTCTTTCACGGCCGCGGAGGAACCGTCGGACGCGGCGGCGGTCCGAGCTTCGAGGCGACACGCGCTCTGCCTGCGGGCGCCGTTACGGGCGGCATTCGCGTGACAGAACAAGGCGAGGTCGTCGCGAGCAAATATGGGCACCCCGACGTGGGGCGCCGCACGCTGGAGCGCATGCTTGCCGCGACGCTGCTGGCCGATATCGATCCCGAAGCCGATGCCGCCGATGGCCCTTTGGCGGACACGTTCTCTACGTTCAGCGCGGAAGCCTATCGTGCCTATCGTGCACTGGTTTACGAGACGCCGAAGTTCGATCTCTATTTCCGCCAATCCACTCCGCTGCCGGAAATTTCCGATCTGAAGATTGGAAGCCGGCCGGCATCCCGGACAAGTTCGACCCGGATCGAGGACCTGCGGGCCATTCCCTGGGTCTTCAGCTGGTCGCAAGCCCGCGCCATGGTCCCGGGCTGGTACGGCTTTGGCGCAGCGGCCGCCAAAATCCGCGAGATGGGCCGCGGCGACGAACTGCCGGCTCTTTATGCGCAGTCGCGTTTTTTCCGCACTGTTGTTTCAAATCTGGAGATGGTGCTTGCGAAAACCGATCTCGACATCGCGCGGCATTATGCCGACCTGGTCGAAGATCAGGACTTGGCCAATGGAATCTTTGCCCGCCTCGAGGCGGAGTGCAAAGCAACGCATGACGTCGTGCTGTCTCTCACCGGACAGAAGGCGCTGCTCGAGCACAACCCGGCCCTAGCAGAATCCATCCGACTACGCCTGCCCTATATCGATGCCCTCAACTTGCTGCAGCTTGACCTGTTGCGCCGTCGGCGCTCCGGCAAGGACGACGCCGAGACCCTTCAGGCCATCCATATGTCCATCAACGGGGTTTCCGCGGGTTTACGGAACAGCGGTTGACGCGCATTGGTCATACGCATAGATTATGCGCATGACCAATGCGTTTGATGAAGGCGGTAAGCCTTTCAGCTCTAGACCGAGGCCAAAGCTTGGCCCGAAGCGGTCCGTGAATCTTTCTATCAACGCGGAGATCCATGAGGCGGCGAAAGCCCAAGGCATCAACCTGTCTCAGACACTGGAAGACGTGTTGGCGAAACTCACCGAAGATGCACGCGTGACGAAGTGGCGCGAAGAAAACCGGGACTTCATCGAATCCTACAATGCGTATATCGAACGCAATGGCGTCTTCGGCGAAGAGTTTCAGGATTGGGATGATGAGCAAAGAATTTGACGAGAGTGGACGGCCTTTCCGCCACAGCGGCCGGCTTGGAGAACGGCCTAGTCCCGGCTCCAAGCGCGCAGTCAATTTGTCGATCGATGCAGAAATTCTTGCCGCAGCCAAGGAACAGGGGATCAATCTTTCTCAAGTTCTTGAACAGGAACTGCGCAAACGCACGAAGGAAGCGCGAGAGGCCAAATGGCGCGAAGAAAATCGCGAAGCCATCGAAGCGCACAATCGCTTTGTTGAAGAGCATGGAATCTTCGGCGAGGAGTTCCGAAACTGGTAGCGGCCGCACAGTTCGATGTCTTCGCCAATCCGAGCTCACACGGCGTTTCTGGCAGACCATTCGTCGTTATCATCCAAGCCGATTTCTTAAGCGATTCCGCGCAGCGCCTTGTAGCGCCGCTTGTCGTTGCGGAGCAAATCAAGCCCATGGGCCGTCTCAATCCAAAATTTGAAATTGGGGGACGCCTGCTTTATTTTCAGCCATTGGAAATTGCCGCGCTGCCGCGCAGACTTCTCCGAGACCCGATCACGAATTTGGAGGAGTATCGCTATCAAATCGTCTCGGCTATCGACCTCGTTTTTCTTGGCATCTGACATGAGCGAATATTGGTTTCGTCCGAAGGAAAGAGGGATTGGCGCCGGCGTTCCGCTGAACTGGAAAGGCTGGGCGCTGTTCGGCGGCTATGTCGCCGCCATTCTCGCCGTACCTTCGCTGTACGAGCTTTATCTCGGTTATCCCGGCACGGTGCTGCAACGCGTTCTGGGTGTTGTCGTGATTTCCATGCCGTTCCTCTACCTCGCCTGGAAGAAAACGGAGGGCGGCTGGAGATGGCGATACGGCCGGGATGAGGCGGACGATCCAAGCTAGAGCAACTCGCGCTCTTGGATATCAGATTTGATTGTCATCCCGGCCAGCGAGGCGGAGCCGAGCGCATGCCGGGCCCCACGGCGCCGCGGTGGGCCCCGGACCGGCGCTGACGCGCCGTCCGGGATGACAACCTAAGTTGCCGAATAGACCTAAACAGCTTTGATGCCAAAAGCGCTCAGAGGAAATTGTATTCCTCGAACAGGCGGCAGAGATCGCCGTTCCATTCGCCGCGATATTTCGCGAGCAGCTCTTCCGCGCGCGTCTGTCCGCGATCGACCAATTCCTGCAAGGGCTGCAAGAATCCAATCTCGGAAGAACCTGATGAATCGAGCGCGGCGCGCTGCTTCAGGCCATGCGTTGCAATTTCCAACATGCGGCGGGCAAGCGCGAGCACATTCGTATTCCGGAACGGCGTATTGAACGCGAGCTTGGGAACGGATGCGCGCATGGTTTCGCGCTCTTCATTCGTCCAGTCCTTGACCATGTCCCAGGCGGCGTCGAGCGCCGTCTGATCGTAGAAAATGCCGGCCCATAACGCGGGCAAGCCGCAAATGCGCCGCCAAGTGCCGCCATCGGCCCCGCGCACTTCCAAATAGTTCTTGATGCGGGCTTCCGGAAACAGCGTTGTCAGATGGTCGGCCCAATCCGACATCATGGGCGTGATGCCCCTCAGCTCGGGAATGCGCCCATCCAAAAAGTGCCGGAAGGATTTGCCGGCGACATCGATATAGCGCCCATCGCGGTAAACGAAATACATCGGCACATCGAGCGCGTAATCGACATAGCGCTCAAAACCGAAGCCATCCTCGAAGACAAAGGGCAGCATGCCGGCGCGATCATTGTCGACATCGGTCCACACCTGGCTACGCAGAGACAGGAAACCGTTCGCCTTGCCTTCTCGGAACGGGGAATTGGCGAATAGCGCGGTCGCCACCGGCTGCAAGGCCAGAGCGACACGCAGCTTCTGCACCATGTCGGCTTCCGAGCCGTAGTCGAAATTCCCCTGCACGGTGCAGGTGCGGAACATCATTTCCAGCCCATACCCGCCGACTTTGGGCATATAGCGGCGCATGATCGCATAGCGGCCCTTCGGCATGACGGGGACTTCGTCAAGCCTCCAGGTCGGCGCGTAGCCCACCCCGAGGCAGCCGGCACCGATCTCGGCACAGACTTCCCGCGCCTGCTGGAGGTGTGTGTTCACTTCGACACAGGTCTCGTGAATCGTTTTCAGCGGCGCGCCGGACAGCTCGAATTGTCCTCCGGGCTCCAGGCTGATCGAAGCACCATTCTGGGAGAGGCCGATAATGTGCTCGCCCTCCATCACCGGCTTCCAGCCGAAACGCTGCATGCCCTCGAGAAGCGCCCGGATGCCTGGGATTCCCTCATAGGGCAGAGGCTTATGACTCTTCAGCCCGTAGACGAATTTTTCGTGCTCGGTGCCGATGCGCCACCGTTCGCGCGGCTTGGCGCCCGAGGCAGGGAAGGCCACGAGATCGGCACGCGAGGAGATGGGCCCGCCTGCGGACTGCGGGATGGACATGTGGTTTCCTCTGGCCGCGACGGAGATGCGCGTGGGTTGTCGGATTTGGCGGGCAACCTAGAGCGCAATCCGGCGAAGTGGAAGCCGGTTCGCCGTTCGATTGCGCGACAAGTTTGAAAACTAGTGTCGGGCCCGGCGAGTTACAAGCCGGGGGTATGGCCCCAATCGCCGAGGACGGCCTGCCATACGGAAAGGGCGGCAAGAGCCGCCGTATCGGCCCGCATGATGCGGGGGCCCAGGCTCACGGGGACCACCTGTTTCAACTTTCGGATCAACGCTCGTTCCTCCGCATCGAACCCACCCTCCGGTCCGGTGAGGATGCCCCATGCACCTCCAATTGCTTGCTTGAGTGCATCGGCAATGGCGGGTGCCTCACCGCTCTCGTCGCAAAACAGAATTTTGCGTTCGGCCGGCCAAGACTGAAGAAGTTCGCCGAGGCTCAGAGGTTCGCGAATCTCCGGGACGCTGAGACGTTCGGATTGTTCCGCGGCTTCGATCGCGTTGGCCCGCAGCCGGTCGAGATTTACGCGCCGAGCGATCGTGCGATGTGTGATGACGGGCCGGAGAACCGCCACCCCAAGCTCGGTCGCTTTCTGGGCGACATAATCGGCAGGAGTCTTTTTGATGGGCGCGAATGCAAGCCACACGTCAGGTACAGCCGCTTGCGCGCGGATCTGCTGCTCGCAAAGCAATGTGCAGGATCGGCGCGTCACATCCGTCACCACGGCGCGCCATTCTCCGTCCATGCCGTTGAAGAGCAGCACGCGCATTCCTTCGCGTGCACGCATGACATGCAGCAGATAATGGGTCTGTCCCTCCTCGGGGACGATCCCCACGCCGATGCTCAGGCGCTCCGGAACGAACAGCCTGAGTTTCCCGCCCTCATAAGCGAGATCGGAGCCGTGGTTTTGCCGTTCTTTGTCCGCCCGCATCAGACGCGCTACCGTGTCATCGATTTGAACGTTTGCAGCACGCATGACCGTCGACCCGCAAGCCCCCCGCACCAATGCCACCGCCCGCCCGGCCGATGCCGTGCGCGCAAATTGGGTCGATGAGGCGCCGATCAAGGTGCAGCCCTATTTGCGGCTCATGCGGCTCGACCGACCGATTGGGGCTTGGTTGCTGTATTGGCCCTGCGTCTTCGGCCTGGCATTGGGCGCGTCGGTACAAGGCGAAACCGTGCCCAATGTGCTCCATGTCGTCCTGACGGGAATTGGAGCGGTGGTGATGCGCGGCGCAGGCTGCACCTACAATGATATCGTCGATCGCGACTACGACGCCCGCGTGGCCCGCACGCGAAACCGGCCCATTCCATCCGGCGCGGTCAGCTTGAAACAGGCCTGGGCGTTTGCCTTGGGCCTGTCGCTTGTCGGCTTCCTCATCCTGGTAAGCTTCAATCTCTTCGCCATCTTCGTCGGCGCGGCCTCACTGTTCCTGATCGCGTGCTATCCCTTCATGAAGCGTATCACCTGGTGGCCGCAGGCATGGCTCGGTCTGACGTTCAATTGGGGGGTGCCATTCGGCTTTGCGGCGGCGACGGGCGCACTCGCCGCACCGGCCTATATTTTCTATGCCGGATGCTTCTTCTGGACCTTAGGCTACGACACGATCTATGCGCATCAGGACAAAGAAGACGACATTCTTATCGGCGTTAAGTCCTCGGCCATTCGCTTAGGCGCGCGCAGCAAATCCTGGCTGTATGTCTTTTACACAATTGCACTTCTACTGATGCTTATAGGCGGGTTGACCGCAGGGCTGGGCCTTATATTCGCGGTTGCGATGCTTGTGCCGGCTGCACATCTGTATTGGCAGGTGCACGCTCTCGATATCGATCGTCCCTTGCTTTGCCTCAAGCTGTTCAAAGCCAATCGCGACACCGGCGCCCTGATCGCCGCAGCGTTGTTGCTCGGCATGATGGCACGCATTTGATGGCGCTATCCGGCGAAGACAGCCTCAAAGCTTTCATCAGCGCGCATACGGTCCTGCGTGCGCCGCCCATCGTACCCGAAGTCCGGCTGCATCTGGCGAGCGAAGTGATGAATCTTTGGACCCAAACCGAAGCGCTGTCGGCGGCGAACGCGGCGAGTATCGTCAACCTGCCCCCGCCCTACTGGGCGTTCGCCTGGCCGGGCGGCCAAGCCATGGCGCGCTACATTCTGGATCATGCGGAGGAATTCGCAGGCAAATCGGTGCTCGATTTTGGCGCGGGTTCGGGTCTCGTCGCGATTGCCGCTGCCAAAGCGGATGCCGTGCCGGTGATTGCCTCGGATATCGATCCACTCGCGCTCGCCGCCATCGAGATGAACGCGGCGGCAAATACGGTATTCATCGAGCCGATCGCCAACGATCTCATCGGCACCAACGGGCGTTGGGACGTAGTAGTTGCGGGCGACATGTGCTACGAGCGGCCGCTCGCCGAACGGCTTTTGGATTGGCTTCATGTCCTGGCGTCGCAAGACATAGAGGTCCTGCTGGGCGATCCCAAGCGGACCTATTTTCCGGGGCGCGGCGTGGAGCGGATCGCCACCTATTCCGTTCCAACGCCACGCGATCTCGAAGACCGCGATATGCGGGAAACCTCCGTTTATAGGCTAGTGCCATGAATGCTGCGTCACACAGCGGGACTGTCTGCAATGGCTGAATCCGCAACCGCAAGCACGGTGCTGCAGCGGGCAATCGATCCCAACCGCGATCACATCCGCGGCCGCTACACGCCGGGCGCGGTCGCCTTCGTGCTTTATGGCGATTATCTCTGTCCGTACTGCCGGAGCTTGCGTCACGTGATCCGCCGCTTGCGTGAGGCGCTTGGCGACAGGCTGGCCTATGTTTTCCGTCACTATCCCAACGAGCGCGCCCATCCCGGCGCCGGCTTGATTTCGCGCGCAGCGGAAGCTGCCGGCAAACAGGGCCGCTTCTGGGAAATGCACGATTGGCTCTACGAGCAGGATCCTCCGCCGCAAATCGATCAAGTCCGCGAATTCGCCGCAAGCCTTGGGCTCGACATGCAGCGCTTCGAGCGTGATCTGGACGAGCCCGACACGCGCCAGCGGATTCAGGAAGATCTGGCTGAAGGCAAACGCAACGGCGTGACCGGAACACCTACGGTGTTCATCGACGGCATCCGTTATGACGGCGCTTGGGATTTCTATTCGCTGCTGGAAGCGATCGAACGCCCGGTGGCGCAAAAGCTGCAGCGGTCGGCGCGCGCTTTTGCCAGCCTGCCTGCGTCGGGCGGTCTCGTCCTGCTGATCGCAGCCGCGCTTGCTCTCATTTCCGCCAATTCGCCGCTTGCGCCCTATTATCGCGCATTCGTCGGCAGCACCTTTTCCCTCGGCACGCCCGATCACATGCTATCGCTGACGGTGGGCGCCTGGTTTTCCGAAGGGTTGCTGGGCTTGTTCTTCCTGCTCGTGGGTTTGGAGATCCGCCGCGAAATGACCGCGGGCGCGCTCTCCGATCCGCGCGCCGCCATTCTGCCGGTCATCGCTGCGATCGGCGGCGTACTCGCGCCAACGGCGATCTATCTTGCCCTCAATCCTGGGCCCGCTGCGCGCGGCTGGTCTGTGCCCACCGCCACGGATATCGCCTTTACGCTCGGAATTCTTGCCCTGATGGGCGATCGGGTTACGGCCGGTTTGCGCGTGTTCATAGCGGCGCTTGCCGTCGTAGATGACATTCTGTCTGTGCTGACTCTCGCCATCTTTTACCCCCACAATTTCGATCCCCTTTGGCTCTTGGCCAGCGGCGGCGCCATTCTGGTGCTGCTTGTGCTCAATCGATGGCGGGTCTACGCGGCTTCCCCCTACGCGCTGACAGCCTTTGTTCTTGGCATCTGCCTGCATGATGCGGGGGTGCACGCTGCCCTTTCGGGCGTGATTCTCGCGGGTTTCCTGCCGACGCGTCCTGCGCCTGCCGCGGGGCCACTGCTCGCGCAAGCGGCAACCGCGCTTGCTGCACTGGAGCACGCGGAAAACGAAGCCAAAGAAGGCGGCGATGAAACGCGGCGCATCGAACAAGAGCCGATCTGGGATTGGGCGAGCCGCCAACTCTCGGCTGCGACCGACCGGCTGCTCTCGCCCGCGGACAGAATAGAGCGCGCCATCGCGCCCTGGAGCGCTTACGTTATCCTGCCTCTATTTGCTTTCTCCGCGACAGGCGTGGATTTGCGGGTCGATCTGACCTCGCCCAGCGCCATTCCCATTCTGCTCGGCGTTATTCTGGGACTTGTGATCGGCAAGCCCCTCGGTATCTGCCTAGCATCGTTTCTGGCCGTGCAAAGCAGCATCGCCCGCGCGCCCGATGATGTGAGCACCCGCAGTTTCATCGGCGCGGCTTGCCTGTGCGGCGTCGGCGATACCGTGGCGCTGCTCTTGGCCGATCAAGCCTTCCCGCAAGGCCCGGACGGCGCCGTCGCCAAGATCGGCGTGCTGATCGGTTCGGTTCTTGCGGCGGGGTTGGGCGCGGCAGTGCTGGCGACGGGACCATCTGCCCGTGCCGTATCCCCCGCCGTGGAAAACGCCTGAGTTGGCGCATTCGCAGCAACATGCAACAGTATGAGTTCGTTGATCGAGGGAAAGTTTCATGTCGGTTGAAGGTGAGATCGCAAGAGAAGACGCGGAGGAGCTGCACCGCGCGCTTGGACCCTGGCAGCTCATTGCGCTCGGCATCGGCGCCATTATCGGCGCCGGAATTTTCGTGATCACAGGCCATGCGGCCGCGGCCTATGCGGGCCCGGGCGTGGTGATCTCCTTTATCGTCGCGGGGCTTGGCTGCCTGTTTGCGGGTCTGTGCTACGCCGAATTCGCCTCGATGATTCCCGTCGCCGGCTCCGCCTACACCTACACCTACGCCACCATGGGCAAATTCCTGGCGTGGATCATCGGCTGGAACCTGGTGCTCGAATATCTCGCGGCAGCCTCGACGGTTGCCGTCGGCTGGTCCGGTTATTTCGTCGAGCTGATGGCACAGGCCGGCATCACCATCCCGAAGGCGCTTTCGTCCGCGCCGATCGCGATGAGCAGTTTTGAGGCCATATCCACCACCGGGGCGATCATAAATGTTCCCGCCATGGCTGTGGTCGCCCTTGCCAGTTACATGCTGGTCGTCGGCATCAAGGCATCCGCGCAATTCAACGCGGTCATGGTGGCCATCAAGCTGGTCATTGTGGTGCTGGTGATAGCCTTTGGCTTGCCCCTCATCAGTCGTGCAAATCTCACGCCCTTCATCCCACCCAACACCGGCAATTGGGGCGAATTCGGCTGGAGCGGCGTCTTCCGCGCCACAGGTGTGATCTTCTTCGCCTATATCGGCTTTGATGCGGTGTCGGTCGCCGCACAGGAAGCGCGCAATCCCCAGCGCGACATGCCCATCGGCATCCTGGGTTCGCTGATCATCTGCACCGTCCTCTACATCCTGATGTCACTGACCATGACCGGCTTGGCATCGTACAAGCAGCTCAACGTTCCCCATCCCGTGTTTGTCGCCATCGATGCGGCCGGACCGCAACTCGCCTGGCTGGGCGTGCTGGTCAATATCGGCGCGGTCGTGGGCCTGGCCTCGGTCGTTCTTGTGCTGCTGCTCGGTCAATCGCGCATCTTCTATGCCATGTCGCGCGACGGTCTCATTCCGCCGGTCTATTCCAAAGTGCATCGGACGTTCCGCACGCCGTGGATCGGAACCATTGTGACCGGAATCATCGCGGGGCTGCTCGCGGGCATTTTCCCGCTGGGCATCTTGGGCGAGCTGGTCTCCATCGGCACGTTGCTGGCCTTTTCAATCGTCTGCGTGGCGATCCTGGTGTTGCGCGTGAGGGCACCCGATGCACCGCGTCCTTTCCGCACGCCGTTCGTATGGGTCGTCGCACCGTTGGGCGTAGGCATGTGCGTATTCATGATGGCGTTCCTGCCCGGCGACACCTGGTTGCGCCTGATCGTATGGACCATTGTTGGGCTCATCATCTTCGGCGTGTACGGCATGCGGCACGGCAAGACGCCGGAATGGGTGTTGGTAAAACAGCCGGCGGAATGACCGCGTGAGCCGAGCGGCGCCGTCCGATTCCGTTCGGGCCGACCTCGTCCAGTCCGATCCCGATCGCGTTGCCGAAAACGAGCTGCACCGCGCGCTCGGTCCGGCCAGTCTCATCATGCTGGGCATCGGCGAGATCATCGGGGCCGGCATTTTCGTCATTGCCGGAACCGCAGCGGCGGAACATGCCGGGCCCGCCGTGCTGTTGTCTTTCGTAATCGCGGGTCTGGGCTGTTTGTTCGCCGGGCTTTGCTATGCGGAATTCGCCGCCCTGATCCCGGAGTCCGGCAGCTCCTACACCTATGCCTATGCAACGATGGGCCGCTTCATGGCCTGGTTCATCGGCTGGAACATGGTGCTCGAATATCTCGTCTCGGCCTCTACGGTCGCGGTCGGCTGGTCGGGCTATTTCGTCAGCCTGCTGAGCAATATCGGAATCGCGTTTCCGGCGGCTTTCGCCAATGCCCCCATCGCCGGCCCGGGCTTTGCCGAGCTGCATTTTACCGGCGCCTTCATCAATCTCCCCGCGGTGGCGCTGGTCGCCGGGCTGAGCGCGCTTCTCGTGGTCGGTGTGCGCGAAACCGCCGGTGTCAACAACGCGATGGTGCTGATCAAGATCGGCATCATCATCCTCGTCATCCTGTTCGGCCTGCCCTATGTCAGCGCCGCGAATCTCACGCCGTTTCTGCCGCCGAATGAAGGTGAATGGGGCAAGTTCGGAGTAAGCGGCGTATTGGCCGCTTCCGGCTTGATCTACTTCGCCTATATCGGTTTCGAGAGTGTCTCGGTGGCGGCCCAGGAGGCCCGCGACCCTCGGCGCGATCTCCCCATCGGCATCCTGGGTTCGCTGTTCATCTGCACGGTGCTGTACATATTAATGGCGATTGTGCTGACCGGCATCACCGATTGGCGCACATTGAATGTTCCCAACCCCGTCTCGTTCGCCGTTGGACGCATTCCGGCCTTGCGCTGGCTTACCGTTCCCGTCGATATCGGTGCGCTGGCAGGTCTGGCGACAGTGACATTTGTCGCGCTGTACGGCCAATCGCGCGTCTTCTACGCCATGGCGCGAGACGGGTTCCTGCCGAACCTGTTCGCGGCCGTCCATCCGAAGCTGAAGACGCCATACCGCGGGACGATACTGACGGGGATTGTGGCTGTGGGTCTGGCAGCGGTTTTTCCGCTCGACATTTTGGCCGATCTCGTTTCCATCGGCACGCTGCTGGCATTCGTCGTTGTCTGTGCCGGCATTATGATTTTGCGCATCACGGCGCCGAATGCGCGGCGCGTCTTTCGGACGCCCTTTGTCTGGTTCGTCGCGCCCGCCGGCATCGCCTCCTGCGGCCTGATGATGTTCAGCCTTTCGGAGGCGACATGGTACCGGCTGGTGCTATGGACGATCGCCGGTATTGCGATCTATTTCGCTTATAGCCGTCACCACGCCCCACCCTCCAAATGGAAAGTGAAATAGTGCGGGTTGAGAGAAAAAAGGGGTAACACAAAGAGCACCAAGAATGCGCGAAGGACACAAAGAAACGCGATGACCAATGCCATTCATGACGCGCTTCCTTATCGGACGGAGGAAATCGCTCGGAGCATCGTCGATGCGGCACTCACGATCCATCGCGCGCTCGGACCCGGTCTCCTCGAATCTGCATATGAGGCTTGTCTCTCCCATGAGTTGGAGTGCCGCTCCCATGTCGTCGCAAAACAGATAGGTCTACCTGTCGTCTACAAAGGCGTAACATTGGACGCCGGTTACCGCCTCGACTTGCTGGTCGATGATGCGGTTATCATCGAAATTAAATCGATTGACGCGGTAACACCTCTTCACAAAGCTCAGCTTCTCACATATTTGCTGCTGGCTCAGCGGAGGCTGGGGCTACTCATCAACTTCAATGTTGTCCTTTTGAAAAATGGGATTAGCCGAGTGGTCTTGTGACTCCCTCTTCGTGCACTTTGTGTCCTCTTAGTGATCTTTGTGATACCCCTTTTTCTTTAGGACAGCGGGCTGAATGAGTTACAGGTCGTTGCGCGAATTTGTTGCCAAGCTGGAATCGGAGCGCGAACTCGTGCGCGTGCGCGAGCCGGTCTCGACCGTGCTCGAGATGACGGAAATCCAGACGCGTCTGCTCGCCGAGCGCGGACCCGCCGTCATTTTCGAGCACGCGATCAAAGCTAACGGCAAGCGCTCCGAGATGCCGGTGCTGGTCAATCTCTTCGGCACGGTCAAGCGCGTGGCCATGGGCGTGACCCTCGGCGCTGTCCAGCGCACCGACGCGAGATCCTTGCGCGAAGTGGGCGAACTCCTCGCCACACTAAGACAGCCCGAGCCGCCACGCAGCATCGGAGAAGCATTCGAACTGCTGCCGCTGGCGAAGACCTTCATGGCGATGAAGCCCAAGACGGTCTCGCGCGCGCCGTGTCAGCAAATCGTGCTTAGGGGAAGCGACATCGACCTCTCACTGCTTCCGGTTCAAACCTGCTGGCCCGGTGAACCCGCCCCGCTCATCACCTGGCCGCTCGTAGTGACCAAGGGCCCGTCGGATTCGCGCGAGGACAATTTCAATCTTGGCATCTACCGCATGCAGGTGCTGAACAAGAACCAGACCATCATGCGCTGGCTCAAGCATCGCGGCGGCGCACAGCATTACCGCCGCTGGGCGAAGGAGAGTACCGCCGCGTTTCCGGCTGCCGTCGTGCTTGGCGCCGATCCGGGCACGACCATCGCCGCCGTTACGCCGGTTCCGGAGACGCTGTCCGAATATCAATTCGCGGGGCTGCTGCGTGGCTCGCGCGTCGAGCTTGCCGAATGCGTCACGCAGCCGCTGAAGGTGCCCGCGGAAGCCGAGATCGTCATCGAAGGCGAAGTCTCGCTCACCGATATGCGCGACGAAGGTCCCTATGGCGATCACACCGGCTATTACAATGGCGTCGAGCCGTTTCCGGTGTTCACCGCGACCGCCATCACCATGCGGAAAGACCCGATCTACCTTTCCACCTTTACCGGACGGCCGCCGGACGAGCCCTCAACATTGGGCGAAGCGCTGAATGAGGTGTTCATTCCGCTGCTGCAACAGCAATTTCCCGAGATTGTCGATTTTTGGCTGCCGCCGGAAGGCTGCTCCTATCGCATCGCTATCGTCAGTATAAAGAAGGCCTATCCGGGCCACGCCAAGCGCGTGATGCTGGCCGTTTGGTCCTATTTGCGCCAGTTCATGTACACGAAATGGGTCGTCGTGGTGGATGACGACATCGACGCCCGCGACTGGAAAGATGTGACCTGGGCAATCGCGACCCGCATGGACCCGGCGCGCGACATCACAGTGATCGAAGGCACGCCGATCGATTATCTCGATTTCGCCTCACCTGAATCCGGTTTGGGCTCGAAGATCGGCCTGGATGCCACCAATAAGTGGCCCCCGGAAGTGAAGCGCGAATGGGGCACACCCATCCGCATGGATGAGGAAATCGTCCGCACGGTCAGCGAAAAATGGCCGCGGCTGGGACTGCCCGGTTTAGGAAAACCGATTTGGAAGTAACAGGATGCGCCTCTAATCGCTGTGCCGATTTGCAAATGGTTTGTCTTAGTACGGATGACCTAAATCGCGTGTAATGTACAAACGCGCAACTGACGATTGCACCAACATCGCCACCGCCCTACTGTCATTTCTCAGTTTCCGCGGCGGAGGGGACCATGCGCGGTTTGAAAATTCATTCTGCTATCGCATTTGCGTTTGGCGTATTTGCATCTGCAATTTCCACACCGGCTTTCGCGGCGCCCGCGTGCGGTCCGCTGGCCATGATAACCTCGCTCGATATTGTGCCAGTCGCGGGTGGTCGCCCCGGTGTGGCGGCGACCATCGTCGACAAGTCCGTCACATTGCTGGTCGATACGGGCTCTCCTTTCAGCATGGTCGACAAACAGCTCACGCGCGAATTGAATTTGACGGTCGGACCAGCGCGCTTCGCCGGCGGACAGGGCCGCATGGAAGTTCGCAACGTTGCGGGACAGCGTTCCGATGAGCAGGCGCGGCTACCCTCCATAACGCTTGGGCGTCTGCGCCAGGAAGGCGTGTATTTCTTCGTTGATCCCGGTAACCGCCCACAGGGACGCGGCAGCTACGCCGGAGTCATCGGCGCCGATATGCTGACGAATGTAGACGCCGATTTCGATTTCGCCGCCAAGAAGCTGAATCTCATTTCGCAGAACCATTGCGATGGCAAGGTGGTCTATTGGGCGGCGCCGGCCTTGGCCGTCATTCCCTTCCGCTTCGACAAGGGCGGGCACGTCGTGTTTCCGCTGCGGCTGGATGATACGCGCGTGAACGCCATGCTTGACACAGGCGCTTACAACACGGTGCTCAACCTCACCACGGCGCGCCGCACGTTCAACGTCGATACGAATTCGCCGGATGTCAAAAAAATCGGCGAATTGAAGGGCGGCTTCACCGCGGACGTTTATCGTAAGCAGTTCAAGACGATCACGCTCGACGGCGTCACCGTTAACAATCCGGAGATCGATCTGCTCCCCGACATGGTCAGCAACCCTGCCCGGCCGACCTCCGGCGCAGGCTCGATCATCCGCGATACGGATGCCGACCTGCCCGACGTCATTCTGGGGATGAACGTGCTGAGCAAATTGCACCTTTACATCGCCTATAAGGAAGCCAAGCTCTACATCACGGCGGCCGGAACACCCGAGGCCGCGAGCGCACCGAGCCAGCCGGCACAGTAATTCGGCGAAAGTTCCCCTTGCTTTTGCGGCTGGAAAGCGGCCGCAACGCCTATATATTGCCCCGTCCCGCGTTATTCCCTGACGGGCCCTGCTGCCCGCTGTCTGAGGTTCCATGAGCGCTTCTTATCCCGATCCTGCTGCCGCCGAACGTCTTGACCGCCTGGTGAAAGCCGCCCTCAAATCCGGCGCCGACGCCGCCGATGCGGTGGAATTCAAGAATATCTCCGTCTCGGTTTCCTATCGTCTGGGCAAGCTCGAAGATGTGGGCCGCTCGGAATCCTCCGATCTCGGCCTGCGGGTCTTTGTCGGTAAGAAAGTTGCCTTCGTCTCCTCGACGGATTTCTCCGATAGCGCATTGTCCGCGCTGCCCGAGCGGGCGGTCGCGATGGCGAAGCTCGCACCGGAAGACAAATATGCGGGCCTTGCGCCGAAGGAAAAGCTTGCGACCACATTTCCGGACGTTCAGATCGACGATCCGGAGGAGCCCTCGACCGTGCTTCTGGTCGAACGCGCCAAGGCTGCGGAACAAGCAGCGCTTGAAGTTCCGGGCGTCACCAATTCCGAAGGGGGCAATGCAGCCTATGGCCGCTCCATGGTGACGCTCGCCACCTCGGAAGGTTTTCTGGGCGGCTACACCGGCACGAGCCGCAGCGTCGAGGTGTCGGTGATTGCCGGCGAAGGTACCGAGATGGAGCGAGACGATGATGGCGCCTATGCGCGCTTCGCCTCCGATTTGGAATCCGCCGAAGCCGTGGGCAAGCGCGCCGCGGAACGCGCGGTCAAGCGCCTTCACCCGCGCAAAGTGAAAACCCAGGCCGTGCCGGTGTTCTTCGATCCGCGTGTCGCCCCAAGCCTGCTCGGCCATTTTGCGGGCGCGATTTCCGGAGCCTCCATCGCGCGCGGTGTGTCGTTCCTGAAAGACCGCATGAACGAGCAGGTTTTCGCCGAAGGCGTGACCATCATGGACGATCCGCATCGCAGGCGCGGTTTGCGCTCCAAGCCCTTTGACGGCGAAGGCGTGGCCAACCGCACGACCGTGCTGATCAACAAGGGGCGGCTGACGACGTGGCTGCTCGATTCCGCATCGGCGCGCCAGCTCGGGCTGCAGACAACCGGGCACGCCTCGCGCGGGACCGGCGGGCCGCCCTCGCCCTCCACAACCAATCTTTACATGGCGGCCGGCGCGCTTTCGCCAACAGAACTGATGGCCGGTGTGAAGCAAGGCTTCTACGTCACCGAATTGATCGGCATGGGCGTGAACGGCGTCACCGGCGATTATTCGCGCGGCGCGGCAGGTTTCTGGATCGAAAACGGCGTGCTCGCCTATCCGGTGAGTGAAGTCACGATTGCGGGGAATTTAAAGGATATGTACCGCCATCTCACACCCGCGAACGATCTCGTCTTCCGCTATGGCACCAATTCGCCCACATTGCGGATCGAGGGTATGACGATTGCCGGAGAGTGATACCGCCGATACCGCACTGCTGGTCGAGAGCGTGCGCGAAGCCGGCAAGATCGCCCGGCGCTTTTTCGGCGGTACGTACAAGAGCTGGGATAAGGGCCACGGCAACCCGGTCACCGAAGCCGATATCGCCATCGACGAGTTCTTGAAGAAGACGCTGCTCGAGGCGCGTCCGGAATATGGCTGGCTTTCGGAAGAAACCGCCGATGACCCGGCGCGGCTCTCCCGCCGGCGTGTGTTTGTGGTCGATCCGATCGACGGCACCTATGGTTTTCTCAAGCAGCGCCCACAATTCACGATTGTCGCTGCAGTGGTTGAAAACAGACGGCCTGTTGCTGCCGCCGTCTATAATCCGATCACGGAAGAAATGTTTGAGGCAGCGAAAGGAAAGGGCGCAAGGCGCAATGGCGAACCCATTCACGTTTCGGCACAATCGGGGTTCGAGCACATGCGGCTGCTTGCGGAAAAGAAGCTGTCCGATCCGGCACGCTGGACGGTGCCTTGGCCGCAATCGATGACCCATGAAACGCGCGCTTCGGTTGCTTATCGCATGGCCCTGGTCGCGGCCGGCGAATATGACGCGATGGTGTCCCTGACGCACAAGTCCGATTGGGATATCGCCGCAGCCGACCTGATCGTTGGGGAAGCCGGCGGCCTCACCACGACACGTGACGGCAAACAGCTCCTCTACAACGGCGCGAAACCGGATCACCCGAACGTCATCTGTGCCGGCCCTACCCTGCATGCGCGGCTGCTCGAGCGCATGCATGAGCTTAAGTTTTAGTGCTTCACGACGCTGCCGCCCCCTCCACCGCTTCGCGGTCCCCCTCCCCTGTAAAATACGGGGGAGGAAATGCCGGGTGAACAGGCATACCGCACCGTGCTAAGACCATTCACATGAAGACGAATCCGTCTCAGCCCTGGCCGCCCGTGGCGCGCGACAGCGACGCCGCCCTGATCCGCCGCCTGCTGCGCGATTATATCGGCCGGCGCAAACTCACGCTTGTCTTCGCCGTTGTATGCATGGCGGGCGGCGCCGCAATGACCGGGCTTCTCGCCTGGCTCCTCGATCCGGCGATCCGGTACGTCTTCCTGGAAAAGCGCACCGATATGGTGGTGCTGATTCCGCTTGCCATCGTGGCGGCCGTCACGTTGCGCGCGGCGCTGAATTTCGGGGAGACGTTGTTCTCCAACGTGGTCGGCCAGCACATTGTCGCCGACACACAGCGCGACATGGTGAAAAGTCTGATTGGCCTCGATCTGCACCGGCTCAATCTGGTGCATTCGGGACAGTTCATTTCCAATTTTCTCTACGACGCCACGCTGCTGCGCGATGCGGTGACGAAAGGCATTGCGGGGGTCGCGAAGGAGTTTCTCTCACTCATCTTTCTTGCTTCCGTGATGATTTACCAGGACTGGCGTCTGTCACTGGTTTCGGTGCTGGTGCTGCCCATCATCGGTTGGGTCACGCGCAATCTCGGCAAGACAATGCAGAAGGCGTCAACCAAAGGAATGGTGGAAACGGGCGAGCTTTCCACGGCACTGTCCGAAATCCTGGACGGACGGCGGATCGTCAAGGCTTACGGGCTAGAGACGCAAATCGCCGCGCGTGCCGAGGAGCGAATTTCCAAGCGTCTCGGCCATCTGATCCATTCGCTGAAAGCGCGTGCGCTCTCCGCGCCGGCGGCGGATTTTTTCGGTGGGCTCGCGGTCGCCGCGGTCATTCTATATGCCGGCTATGAGGGGCTGCAGGGCCGGCTCGAACTGAACCAGTTCGCATCCTTCATCGCCGCGATGCTGTTAGCGCAGCAGCCGGTCCGCAATCTCTCGCAACTTTGGACCGTAACGACCGAAGGGCTGGGCGCAGCCAGGCGTGTCTTCGCGCTGATCGATACGAAACCGCTGATCGTCGATGTGCCGAATGCAAAACTGCTGACAATTGCCAGCCCTCCCTTCGGCGGCCATGTGCGCTTCGAAGACATCGGCTTTTCCTATCACGCCGGTCAGGCGGCACTGGATGGTGTGAATTTCGACGTCATGCCTGGCCAAAAGATTGCGCTGGTCGGCCCTTCAGGCGCCGGCAAGAGCACGATCTTCAGCCTGCTGCTGCGCTTTTATGATCCGGAAGGAGGAAGCATTCTCATCGATGGTCAGGACATCCGCGGCGTGACCATCGAGTCGCTGCGCGCTCATCTTGCGCTGGTCACGCAGGAGCCCTTCCTGTTCGACGATACCATCGCCGCCAATATCGGCTATGGGCGCGAAGGAGCGACACGAGAAGTCATCGAGCTGGCCGCAAATGCCGCAGCGGCGCACGAATTCATCGCGCAATTGCCGAACGGCTATGACACGCGCGTCGGAGAAGGGGGCTTGCGCCTGTCCGGCGGACAGCGGCAGCGCATCGCGATCGCACGCGCCATGCTGCGCGATGCGCCCATTTTGCTGTTGGATGAGGCGACCTCGGCGCTCGACACCGAGAACGAGAGACTTGTGCAGGAGGCCCTGCGCCGGCTGATGAAAGGCCGCACGACGATCGTCATAGCGCATAGGCTTTCGACCGTGGTGGATGCCGATCGTCTTTACGTGCTCGATAAGGGGCGCGTGGCTGAATCCGGCACGCATGCCGAACTGATGGCCCGCGGCGGTCTTTACGCGCGCCTGTACCAACACGAAATTCAGGAGGACGAGACTGCGCCCGCTGCGCATCTCGGATGAAGAGCCGCATGGAGGCACAATGACACTAGCGCTTTATCGCGGTGTCATTGGCGCGCTTGCGCCCGCCGTTCTGAAAGCCCGCACACGGCGCGGCAAGGAAGATGCGTCACGCTTGGATGAGCGCCGCGGTATCGCATCGCGGCTGCGCCCCGAAGGGACCCTGATCTGGATCCACGGTGCAAGTGTGGGCGAGTCGCTTGCGGTACTGCCGTTGATCTCCAAGCTGCTGGAGAAACCGGACCGGCATGTTCTGGTGACCACCGGAACGGTCACATCGGCGCAGTTGATGGCGGAGCGCCTCCCCTCGGGTGCATTCCACCAATATGTACCGGTGGACACCTGCGCTGCGGTGCGGCGCTTTCTGGCGCATTGGCGGCCCGATATCGCGCTGTTCGTGGAAGCCGAACTCTGGCCGAACCTGATCCTGGAAACGCGGGCGCGCGGGATTCGCATGGCGCTGGTGAATGCGCGCTTTACGCAGAAATCCTATGAGGGGTGGAAGCGGGCTGCCGGGCTGGCGACGCGGATCATCTCGGCGTTCGATGCGACGCTGGCGCAGAACGGTCCCATTGCAAAGCGTTTGACTGCCTTTGGCGCGAAGCGTGTACAGATCGTCGGCAGCCTGAAAACCGATGTGCCACCGCTTCCCGTGAATGAAGCGCTGTTGATGGAGTTTCGCGCGGCAGCCGGCGGGCGGCCAATGTTTCTCGCAGCCAGCACGCATCCCGGCGAGGATGATTTGATACTCGAAGCGGCGCGCAATCTGCAAAACGCCTATCCCGATCTACTGACAATCCTTGTACCGAGGCACCCGCAGCGCGGGCCGGAAATCGAGGCGCTTGCAAATGCGGGTGGTTTTGTAGCCGCGCGGCGCAGCACGGGCGCCCTGCCCGCCTCGCCAACGCACGTCTACATCGCTGACACTCTGGGCGAATTGGGGCTTTTTTATCGCGCGGCTCCATTCGCTTTTCTCGGCGGAAGTCTGGTGGGGCACGGGGGCCAGAACCCGCTGGAAGCAGCGCGACTGGGAGCGGCAATTGTCGCGGGGCCACATACGGAAAACTTCGAGGAAATCTTCCGTGTACTGCTGGACGCACAAGCCGAAGGCCGCGTGACCTCCGCATCGGACTTGGCTGCGCTCGCGGGCAGATGGCTTGCCGATCCCGCGCTCGTCTCCGCTTTGGGCGCACGCGCCAAGACGGCCGCGGAATCGATGGGCGGCGCTCTTGCAGCCACCGTCGAGCTTGCCGAAAATCTTCTCGCCCATGCGCGCGCCTGACTTCTGGAAAAGGAGAGGTCTTTTGCCGGCATTGTTGTCGCCGGCAGGCGCCCTGTACGGCTTGTCCGTTTGGGCCAAACAGAAGCATGGGCCGGCCCAACGCGCGCGTGCTGTGCGTGGGCAATCTCACCGCGGGCGGTTCGGGCAAGACGCCCATCGCCATTGCCTGCGCTCGAATGCTTGCCGCGCGCGGTCTAAAGCCGGTGTTCCTTTCGCGCGGCTATGGCGGCAAATTGTCCGGTCCGACACTGGTGCAGCCCGACCATCATCGCGCAGCCGATGTGGGCGATGAGCCTTTGCTGCTGACTGTGCACGCGCCGACGATTGTTTCGCGCGATCGCGCCGCAGGCGCTCGCTTGGCCGATTCGCTCAACGCCGATGTCATCGTCATGGATGACGGGTTTCAGAATTTTCAGATCGCCAAGGATGTTTCACTGCTCGTCGTCGACGGGAGCAGCGGTTTCGGCAATGGCCGCATGATTCCGGCGGGGCCCTTGCGCGAACCTGTTGAGCAAGGCTTGGCGCGGGCCGATGCCGTGGTGGTGGCCGGCGACGGGAGTCCATCTCTCCCCGGTTTTACAGGTCCGGTGATTCGCGCCCAACTCGTGCCGACGGCGCCCGAATCGCTGGCCCAACACCGCGTGGTCGCCTTTGCGGGTATCGGGAGGCCGGAGAAATTCTTCGGCACTTTGGCCGCCATGAATGTCAAGGTTGTCTTGACAAAATCGCTGTCCGATCATCACCGCTTCACGGCTCGGGAAATCGCCTCGTTGAAGCAATTGGCCGAGACCGCGGGCGCCCTTCTGGTGACAACCGAGAAAGATTATGTCCGGCTCGATCCGGATTGGCGCCGCGGAATCATTGCCGTGCCCGTGCATGCCACGTTCACCGACATGATTGTAATGGAGCGGCTGCTTGACAGGCTCACGCCCGCACGCGATGCCGGCAGCACATGAGCGAAATCGCGGCCCCCAAAGCTCCTGTTTCCGAAAAAGCTGTGCTGCCGTTTGGCCGTAAGGTCCGCTATTGGCTGGAGGCGGCAGGCTTCCTCCTGGTGATGGGTTTTTTCGGGCTGTTCAGCATTGACCGTGCTTCGGCTATCGGCGGTTGGATCGGGCGTAATCTCGTCGGCCGTACGTTTGTATCGCGGCGGCCCCTGCGCAATCTGAAGAGCGCCTATCCGGAAAAGAGCGACGCCGAAAGACACGCCATCCTGATGAGCATGTGGGACAATCTCGGGCGCGTGATGGCGGAATATGCGCATCTGGATCGCTTGCGCTGGTCGGGATCGGCCCCTCGCATCACCCTAAGCGGTACCGAACATCTCGATGAAGCAAGAAAGCGCGGCAAAGGGTTACTGCTGATATCGGGCCATTTCGCCAATTGGGAAGCCATGCCTGCGGTCGGCCGCGAATACGGGTTTTCCGGCGGCACCATCGTGCGGCCGCCGAACAACCCCTATGTCAGCCGGTGGATGGAACGGGTGCGCGCGCGCAACGGCATGCAGGAGCAAATCCCGAAGGGCGCGCAAGGAATGCGGCGGACGTTCTCGCTGCTGCGCCGGGGTGGCGTGATTTGTATGCTCGTGGATCAGCGGGCCAGCGAAGGAATCCAGGTGCCGTTCTTCGGCCGGCCCGCGTTCACCACGCCCGCGCCTGCGGCGCTTGCGTTGAAATTGGGCGCAGTGATCGTTCCAATCTCCAATGAGCGCGTGAATGGTGCACATTTCCACATGCGTGTATTCCCGATCATCGAGGCACCGAACACGGGCGATCCGGATCGCGACTTGGTGGAACTGACCGCCGCCGTGACTCGCTTCATTGAGGAACGTGTGCGCGAACGTCCGGGCGAGTGGCTGTGGATTCACAAGCGCTGGGTTCAGGACAACGCGCCATTACGGAAGCGGGCGCAGGCGATGGCTTCTCGTTGATAACCGCGCCCCCTCCGGCGCTGCGCGCCACCTCTCCCGCAGGCGGGGGAGGAAACTATTTCGGCGTGAGGCCTTTTTCCTGCATCCGCTTCAACGCGGCGGCGGGGCCGGCATAGGGTTCCTGGAGATCGACGCTCCAATAGCGCAGCGCTTCGAGCGGGATCTTCACACCCGTCACGGCGCAGACGACATATGTGCCCGGCGTAACGACTCGATACTCACCGTCGAGATATTGCAGAACGGCGGGGCGGCCGCCGATGTCACGTTCGAACTGGTTCATAGCGGGCAATGTAGCGCGTCCTGGTCAAAAACCAAGCGCTACGGCTTCCGTAAGAATCACGAAGCCTCGCTCAAGTCTCAAAAGAGGTCGCCCTGGCCCTTGTCGCGCCAGAGGAACCGGCGTGCCGGCCGCGCTTCGGATTTGCCGCTGGCCACGGCCTTTGTTTCACCGTCGGCAAACGTCAAGGTGAGGTTTTCCGTGGGTTTGACGCTTGCGGCCCGGCGCTTCACCCGGCCATCGCCGCCGCGGACCAGGGCAAAGCCTCGCGCCAGAACCGCCCGGTAGCTCACTGTTTCCAAGACACGCAGGCAGGATTCCAGGCTCGCGCGCGAGCGCCGCACGCGAAAACGATAGGCGCGCGTGAGGCGCATCTCGAAATCGCTGACGCATTCCCGTTCGCGGGCGATTTCAGCCTCGATAACTCGCGGCCGCAAAAGTGCGGAAACCCGTGAAAACTGCGCGCGATGGCGCTGCAGGTTCTGGAAGAGTGCGGTGCGCAAGCGGCCTGCGCTGGAATCGAAGCGCTGCCGCGGCAGGGCGAACAGCGAATCGGGACGCGGCAAAGCGCGCGCCAGCCCCTGCAGGTGGCGACGCTGCCGGTCCATGTTGCGCGAAACCGCCCGCAGCAGGCGCTGGTTCAACGAGAGCAGCCCATCGACGCAATCCCGCAACACCGGCACAGCCATTTCCGCCGCCGCAGTGGGCGTGGGCGCGCGCCTATCGGAGGCGAAATCGATCAGGGTGGTGTCTGTCTCGTGCCCCACGGCAGAGATGAGCGGAATGGAGGATTCCGCCGCGGCGCGTACGACGGCCTCTTCGCTGAAGGCAAGCAGATCTTCGAAGGAACCGCCGCCTCGCGCGACAATCAAGACATCGGGCCGGGGGATTGCTCCTCCAACGGTGAGCGCATTGAAGCCGCGAATGGCAGCGGCAATCTCGCCGGCGGCCCGTTCGCCCTGCACGGTCACGGGCCAGACCAGCACCCGGCGCGGGCAGCGGTCCGAAAGCCGGTGCATGATATCGCGAATCACCGCTCCCGTGGGTGAGGTGATCACGCCAACGATGCGCGGGAGATAGGGCAGCGGCTTCTTGCGGACCGCGTCGAACAGCCCTTCGGCGGCGAGCTTCTTCTTGCGCATGTCCAGCATCGCCATCAGCGCGCCGAGGCCCGCCAGTTCCATTTCCTCGACTACAAGCTGGTATTTGGATTGACCCGGAAAAGTTGTCAGACGGCCGGTGCAGACGACCTCCAGCCCCTGCTCCGGCTTCACCTTCAGGCGCGCATAGCCGGTGCGCCAGATGACCGCGCCAAGCACGGCCTTGTCATCCTTGAGGTCGAAATAGCAATGGCCGCTGGAATGGCGGGAAACGCGGGAAAGTTCGCCTTTTACGCGTACGTAGGGAAAGCCTTCCTCGACCGCGCGCTTCAGCAGGTTGGAGAGCTCGCTAACGGTGAACTCGCGTATGTTTGTCTGTGGGCGGGTGGGCGCCTGATCCGGTAAAGGGGTTTCGTCCATCATGCCGCGATGATACAGCCCTTACCTTCATATGCCAGCGAGGAATGTCGTGAACATCCTTCTCGTCGGGTCGGGCGGACGCGAGCATGCGCTGGCTTGGGCCTTGTCGGCGAGCCCGCTCCTGACGCGGCTTTATTGCGCGCCGGGCAATGCCGGCATTGCTCAGGTCGCGGATTGCGTGCCGATCGACGCGATGGATCTGGACCGGCTTGTCGCCTTCGCGAAGGAGAAGGAGATCGATTTCTGCGTCATCGGACCGGAGGGACCGCTGGTTGCGGGGCTCACCGATCGGCTTGAAAACGCAGGCATCAAGACTTTCGGTCCCCGCAAGAAGGCCGCAATTCTGGAAGGCTCCAAAGCCTACGTCAAAGAGCTGTGCGCCGAAAACGGAATTCCCACGGCACGCTTCAAACGTTGCCGGTCCGCTGCTTCGGCAAAAGGATTTGTCGAGGCGTTGGGATTGCCCGTCGTCGTCAAGGCGGATGGGCTCGCGCAAGGCAAGGGCGTGGTGATCGCGCAGACACAAGCGGGCGCCGAAGCTGCCATCGACGCAATGTTCGGCGGCGCTTTTGGCGAAGCGGGCAAGGAAGTCGTCATCGAGGAATTCCTGGATGGTGAAGAGGCCAGCTTCTTCGTGCTGAGCGATGGCATCCATGCGTTGCCGCTTGCCGGTGCGCAGGATCACAAGCGCGCGTTCGACGGCGATAAAGGACCCAATACCGGCGGCATGGGCGCGTATTCGCCGGCGCCGGTGCTGACGCCCGAGGTGGAAAAGAAAGTGCTGAACCGCATCGTGCGGCCCACCATCGAAGCGATGCGGGCGCGGGGCACTCCGTATCAAGGCGTCCTCTACGCCGGGCTGATGATCAAGAATGGCGAACCGAAACTGATTGAGTACAATTGCCGCTTCGGCGATCCCGAATGTCAGGTCCTGATGCTGCGGCTGAAATCCGATTTGCTGCCGGCGCTGATCGCCGCGCGCGATGGCGTGCTCGATACCTTCGATCTGCGATGGCGCAGCGAAGCAGCGATCAGCGTGGTGATGGCCGCCGACGGTTATCCGGGCTCTTACGAGAAGGGCACAGCAATCAAAGGACTGGATGCGGCAGCCACCGTCGAGGGTGTCGAAATATTTCATGCAGGGACGATTGCGCGGGATGGCCAAATCCTTGCCAATGGCGGACGCGTGCTGAACGTCAGCGCGTTGGGCAAGGATGTGCGCGAAGCGCGGGCCCGCGCCTATGAAGCGATTGCGCGTATCGATTGGCCAGGAGGCTTCTGCCGTCGCGACATTGGCTGGCGCGCGATAGAACGCGAAGAGGGCTAACGCCGTGGCTTCGAAATTCGCGTATTGCCGATGTCGCGGGCCTCACGATTCCGAAATTCGCCGGAAGCTGATATCGACATGATGCGAATTTCGGAATCAGGACTCTAGCGCCGATGCTGCTCTTCCTGGCGGCGTTGTTCTTCATCTTAGGTGGGCTGAGTCTTCGTGTAGACCGGCAGGCCGCGCATTATTCGCGCGCGCAATTGCATCGTCCGCTGTGGCGGTTTGCGTTGCGCGTGACCGATTGGGCCAAGGGCTTGCCGTGGATCATCGCGGCATTGATTTTCTATATCGCGGTGCAAATCGCCATGGCGTGGCGCGGCGAAACGGCGGCACTAAGGTTGGTATCGGATTATTCCCTGGCGCTGCTGGCGAGCTTCATCGCGGCGAGCGTCGTTCTCCACACGATCAAGATTTTTCTTGGCCGCCGCCGGCCACGCGACGAATTCGAGCATGGACTTTACGGCTTCCGCTATTTCACCTGGGAGCTGCAATATGATTCATTTCCCTCCGGGCATTCGATGACCATCCTATGCGTCGCGGTCGTCCTGTCGGCGATCATGCCGGTGCTCGCACCGATTTGGCTGACGCTGGCGATAGGATTGGCGTTGACGCGCGCGATGCTCACGGCGCATTTTTACTCGGATGTTTTCGTCGGTGCGGCGGTCGGACTTTTGGTGGGCCGGGAGACGTTCCTGATCGGCTTTCCGCAACTGGCGCCGGGGTGGTTTTAGATCGGCAGGGCTTTCAAGCTGTGGCCTTCAATCGATCGTGCTCCAGCTCCTTCAGCACACGTGCCAGATCTGCGGTGTTGATTGGCTTCTGAAAATGTCCCGCTACTTTGAGGCCGCCCGTCTTTGCCACGCCGCTGACGTGTTGCCGCATACAGGTGGGATGACCGCTGACGATCATAAGGTGATCGGCAAATCTGGCGCGGCGGAGTACGTCCACCGCCTGAAGGCCGTCTACCTCCGGCATCGAAAGATCAAGGCTGATGACGTCCGGCGTGCCGTCTATCAGCACGAGTTCGAGGGCCCGGCTGTCGGTCAGCACGTCCGTCGAGTAATTGCACTTCGCTGCAACCCGGGCGATCAAAGTCGCCGAATCTTCGTCGTCGTCAATCGCGAGAAGGTGTGGCTGTCGATTGACCACGGTATGGCTCCTACATTCGCGTCATGCGCCTAAAGCAAGAGCGTTGAGCAATGGTTTAACATTGCGCGCCGGGAGCCTTACACAAGTGTCAGCTAGCCGAGGATGCGGTGCCGAGAGCATAAATGCGACTGGCAGAGCGGGTTTCCCCGCGCTTAACATCTCATTTACCCGAGGCGAAAATCGCGGGTTCTAGTGCTTTGCTTCGGATTGGGACGGATCGCTCGACGCCAAACACGATTTGTTGCTTTGGCAGCAAGTGCTGCTGGATCGAGAGTAGCTTGCGACTTAATCTCGATTCCTGTGAGAGTGCCCGCTGAAGTTGCGCGCAGGCCCCTTACGGAGCCCTCATCAAGCCATCCAAAAGCACGCTGTGACGCAAGAAGATGTATTGTCCTTCATTGAGAGTGCGATTCCGTCCGTCTGGGCGCTCGAACTGCTTTTGCTGCTAAAACGGATCACGCCGGCCGGCCGCAAATTGGAAGAGTTGGTTTTGGATTTGCGCAGCAGCACGACCGCAATCTCTGCGAGCATTCGATCCTTGCAAGACGCCGGACTATCCGTAGAAGAGGCCGGCTTGTATTTTTTTCGCCCGGCATCAGCAACGCTTGGTGCGCTCGTGGATGAAGTTGAACAGCTTTATGCTGTACGGCCTGCGTTGGTGACCAAAACCATCGTGCGGGCCGGAAATAAAAACCTTCAGGTCTTCGCAAATTCGTTTCGGCTCAAGGAATAGAACATGTTCTCCTGGGCAGCAGTCCTTTACATCTTGGCGCTTGCAACCAGTACGGGGTGCGCGGCCCTGCTGGTCCGCAGCTATATGCGGCACCGGACGAGGCTTCTGTTGTGGAGCGCGGCCTGCTTTCTGTTTCTGGCCCTCAACAATCTGGCCGTCGTGCTCGACATCCTCGTCCTGCCTGATGTCGATCTAACGATACCGAGGATATTAGCGTCCTTGATCGGTGTTTCATTGCTGCTCTGCGGTTTCATTTGGGAGGTTGACTGATGCAAGCAGTCGCGGCTTTTCTTGCGGGCATGGCGACCATGGGGTTTCTCCTTGCCGGTTTGTTCTTCTTCCGTTTTTGGACGCGGACCAAGGACTCGCTGTTCGCGACTTTTGGGATTGCATTTCTGCTCTTGGCGGCCAATCAGATGGTGATAACACTGTCCAATATTCCGCGCGAAGACCTGAGTTGGGCGTATGGCCTGCGCATCCTCGCGTTCGCGATGCTGATTTACGGCATCGTGAGCAAGAATGTGGGGCAGAAGGATCGTGGGTGAGTTTTGCTCGCATTTGCGGGCGGTCGCGCCCCCTCCGGCGCTGCGCGCCACCTCCTCCGTAAACACGGGGGAGGAAAGTCAGACCTGACAGATTGCCGCCTCCTCCACCGCCTTTGGCGGTTCCCCCTCGCTTCGCGTGCTCCGCAGCGGAGGATTAGCGGCGGGCGCGGAAGAAATCGCGCAAGAGCTGGCCGGATTCATCGCCATCGCCGCGATCGACGATAGGGCGATGATGGCAGGTTGCTTGCGTGAAAAAGCGCGGCCCGTGTTCGACGGCACCACCTTTTGGATCGGATGCGGCATAGATCAGCCGGTCGACGCGCGCGAAACTGATGGCGCCGGCACACATGGCACAGGGTTCGAGGGTCACATACAGTTCGGTGCCGATCAGACGTTCATTGCTGTACAGCTTCGCACCGGCCCTTAGCACCAGCATTTCGGCGTGCGCGGTCGGGTCGCGCAGCTCGACGATGCGGTTGCCGCTCTTGGCAATGACTTCCTGGGTGCCGGACGAAACGAGCACGGCACCGACCGGGACTTCCCCTCGGGCCGCGGCCGCCCTAGCCTCTTCGAGCGCCAATTTCAGATATTCCAAATCTTGCTCTTTCATGCGCGGGAAGATACCCGAAAAGGCATCATGAAGGACAAGCTTGCAGAACCTGCCAATTCCGAAGGCGGCGAGCGCATCGCGAAGGTGATGGCGCGTGCCGGCGTGTGCTCACGGCGCGACGCGGAGAAGCTGATCGCCCAAGGGCGCGTGACGCTGAACGGACAGCCCGTGAAATCGCCGGCGCTGAATGTGGACGCCGATGCGCTGATCATGGTGGACGGCAAACCCATTCCGTCGGCGGCGCCCACGAAATTGTGGCGCTATCACAAGCCGGCGGGTCTGGTGACCTCGCACCGCGATCCGGAAGGACGTCCGACCGTGTTCGACCGCCTGCCGCCCAATATGCCGCGCGCGATTTCGGTGGGGCGGTTGGATATCAATTCGGAAGGGCTGCTGCTGTTGACCAATGACGGCGCGCTGGCGCGGCAGTTGGAGTTGCCGTCGCAGGGGTGGGTCCGCCGCTATCGCGTGCGGCTGTTCGGAACGGTGACACAGGCCGATTTGGATCGCTTGGCGAAGGGCGTGACCATCGACGGCGTGCGCTATGGTCCGGTGACGGCGGAATTGGAGCGCGCCAAGGGGCCCTATGCGTGGGCGATGGTGAGCCTGAAGGAAGGCAAGAATCGCGAGGTCAAGCGGTTGATGGAGCATCTGGGATTGAAGGTGGCGCGCCTGATCCGCGTCAGCTTCGGGCCGTTTCATCTGGGCCATTTGCCTGGAGGCGCGGTTGACGAGATACCAGGGAAAGTCTGGCGCGAACAGCTGGGCGTGGCAAAGAAAAGCCCAAAGGAAACCAAGAGATCACGCTGAACGTTATACGCTTGACGTATAACGCGTAGTGACTATATAGATTAGCAATGATCAGATCGTTTCGCGACCGCGCCACAGAGCGTTTCTGGATGGGTGCTTTCGCGAAGCGCTGGAGCGGTATCGAAAAGGCTGCTCGACGCAAGCTCGACATGCTCAGTGCAGCGCGCTCGTTGAGCGACTTGAAAGTGCCCCCGGCAAACCGACTTGAAGCGCTCTCGGGCGACAGAAAGGGACAATATTCGATCCGTATCAACGACCAATGGCGGATCTGTTTTGTTTGGACCGAGGAGGGTCCGGAGAATGTCGAAATCGTCGACTATCACTAAAGGCGCGCGTCTTCCCAATCGTGTGACAACCCATCCCGGAGAGGTGTTGACCGAGGAATTCCTCCACCCCCTTGAGATGTCGGTGAATGCGCTGGCGATAGCCTTGCGTGTGCCGGCGACTCGGATGGGGGCAATCGTAAAGGGCGAACGTTCGGTAACCGCCGATACAGCTTTGCGACTAGCGCGGTTTTTCGGCACCAGCCCGGAATTCTGGATGAATCTTCAGGCCATGTACGACCTGACCCTCGCTCGTAAAGAGCGTGGCTCAGAGATAGAGCAAGAAGTTAGGCCGAGAGCTGCTTGAGCCGAGCACGAGAAACCGGTTGGGTAGGTCCCGGATAGCCGCTACGGGGCTTCCGGGATGACATTTGGGTGTAGGGCCGCCCATCTTGGGACGCTTTTCGCGGGTGCAGCATTTCTTACATTGTTCGTGCTAGACTGCGGGAAACGGAGGTTTCCATGTCCGCTCAGAGCGAAATCCAACGCGTCACCGTCCCGCAGATCCGGGTACGCAAAGGCAATACGCCGGTTGTCTGCCTGACCTGCTACCACGCTCACACGGCGCGGCTGCTCGATAGCCATGTCGACGTGATGCTGGTCGGGGATTCGCTTGGCATGGTGATGCACGGCATGGAGACCACGCTCGGCGTCACGCTGGAGATGATGATCCTGCACACCCAGGCGGTGATGCGCGGCAGCAAGAGGGCGCTGGTCGTACTGGATATGCCGTTCGGCTCTTATGAAGAAAGTCCGGAAATCGCCTTCCGCAACGCTTCGCGGGCGATGAAGGAAACCGGCTGCACGGCGGTGAAGCTCGAAGGCGGCGCGCGCATGGCAGGCACGATCCGCTATTTGACCGAGCGCGGCATTCCGGTGATGGCGCATATCGGTCTGACGCCGCAAATGGTGCAGGTGATGGGCGGCTTTCGGACGCAGGGACGCGACGAGGCCGAATGGCCCGTGCTGGAAGCTGACGCCAAAGCTATTTCTGACGCAGGCGCTTTCGCGGTCGTGCTGGAAGGCATGGCCGAGCCGCTTGCGGCCAAGATCACGCGTGACATTCCCATTCCCACCATCGGCATCGGGGCTTCTCCGGAGTGCGATGGTCAAATCCTGGTGATGGAAGACATGCTCGGGCTTAACCCTCGCCCACCCCGTTTCGTCAGGGAATACGCCCATTTGGGCCCGGATATCGAAGCAGCGGTCACCGCCTATGCGGCCGACGTGCGCAGCCGGCGCTTTCCGGGCAAGGAAAACGTCTACGCGATGCGCAAAAGCCATAAGGCCTAGCTCGTTTGCTTCGGGCGTAAGGTCGCGCTAATCATCAGGGCGGATAAGGGTCTGCGCGCGTCGCGCCTCTCCCGGTTGAGAGCTGCGAGCGAGGAGCTGCTTTCAGGCCATCGAGGGCTTGGGCGCTGGATGCAATGCAGAATTTGAAGGCGAAGAACGCGTGAGCGACATCTTTCAGGAAGTCGAAGAAGACGTACGCCGAGAGCGATACGAACAGCTCTGGAAGAAATACGGCAATTACATCCTGGCGGCGGCCGGGATTCTGGTGCTCGGCGTCGCAGGGTACCAAGCGTGGCAGAATTACGATCTGTCGCAGCGTCAGAAAGTCTCCGATCAATTCCGCGCGGCGACGCAGGTCGCGCAATCCGGGAACGCGCCCAAAGCCGAAACGGATTTTTCCGCGCTGGCGAAAGATGCCCCGTCCGGTTACGCGACACTGGCCAAATTCCATCTCTCCGCCGCTTATCTCGCACAGGGCAAACGCGATCCGGCCATAGCGCTGCTGCGCGAGCTCATGGCCTCGTCCGATGACCTGATCGCCAACACGGCACGCTTGCGCCTTGCCTGGATCATGGCGGATGCGAGCCCGAAGGCAGACATTGTCATGCTGCTGCAGCCAATGACGGCAGCCGATAGTCCTTGGCGCTTCGCGGCGGCGGAGGTGATCGCCTATGTCGATTTGAAGGACGGCGCGCGCACCCAGGCGATCGACGAATATCAGAAGCTTGCTCAGGATGCTCAGGCGCCCACAAGCCTTCGCCAGCGCGCCGGCGGCATCGCAGAATATTTGAAGGCCAATCCGGACGTCGCCATCAACACCGCAGCCGGTGCGCCGCCGGCGCTACCATCGGCACCTCCGGCTGCGCTTCCGTCGCGCGAGCCGGCCGCACCCGCCTCCCCCGCGCCGCAAGCAGGCGCACCAGCCACCGCACCTGGGACCAAAGCGCAATGAAGTCGCGTTTCGCTACCTGCCTCGCCCTCATTCTTATTGGCAGCACGCTTGCGGGCTGCACCACCGCCTTCGACACGATTTCCGATTGGTTCGACCGCAGCAAGAAGAGCAAGATTCAGGGCGAACGGATTTCCATCATCGCTTCCGAACAGCAATTGATGACCGATCCGATGCTGGCGGCCGTCAAAATGGATCTGCCGCCGCCCAAGCGGAACATGGAATGGGCACAGCCCGGTGGCACCGCCGACAACGTCATGGGCAATCTGATGGCGGACGGGCCTCTGAAGCAGGTGTGGAGCGCGGAGGCGGGCAAGGGCACCGACGACGATTCCCAGCTGACTGCGCCTCCGATCGTGGCCGGCGGACTCATCTATGTGCTGGACGCGAACACGCATGTTTTTGCGTTTGATGCGCAGAACGGAAAGCGCCTATGGGATTTGGGCCTGGCGCCCCAAGGCCAGGTCGGCAGCCATTCCTGGCTCGATGTTTTCGCCTCCGATAACGATATCGATCCCAAGAAGGGATTCGGCGGCGGCTTGGCCTATGACAATGGCAAGCTTTACGCGGCCACGGGCTTCGCCACGGTGTTCGCGCTCGATGCCAAAACGGGCAAGCAGCTTTGGTCCACCAGTACGACCGTTCCCGTGCGTTCGGCCCCGGTCGTGGTGGACGGCCGCGTTTACGTCATCACCCAGGAAAACGAGACCCAAGCGCTCGATGCCAATACGGGCCGCATGCTCTGGGATCATCGCGGCACGGTCGAGTCTGCAGGCATTCTTTCCAGCGCCAGTGTTGGGGTTTCCGGCGATACGGTCGTTGTGCCCTACACCTCGGGCGAGCTGTTCGCGCTCCGCGCCCAGAACGGCACGCCAGCCTGGACCGATACGCTCAGCCGCTCAGGCAATGTGACCTCGCTGACGATCATCAACGACATCGCCGGACGGCCGGTGATCGATCGCAATATGGTGTTCGCGGTGAGTCATTCCGGAACACTAGCAGCCATCAATTTCCGCTCCGGCAGCCGTGCCTGGACGCGCAACATTGCGGGTATCCAGACGCCACTGGTCGCGGGCGAATATGTCTTCGTGGTGTCTACCGACGGGCAAGTCGTGTGCATGAATCGCGGCGACGGACGCGTGCGCTGGACCCAGCAATTGCCGGCGTTCGAAGATCCCGCGGGCAAGCGCCATCCTATCGTGTGGACCGGTCCGCTGCTGGTGTCGAACTTCCTCGTAATGATCTCTTCGAATGGGCAAGCGGAATTGCTGTCGCCGTTCAACGGCTCGAAATTGGGCGAGACCGAGATTCCCGACGGTACGTTCATCCCGCCGGTCGTCGCGAACGGCATGATGTATGTGCTGACCAACGAGGCTCAGCTCGTCGCGCTGCGCTAAAATGATATGCCACTCACGCTTGCAATCGTCGGCCGGCCCAATGTCGGCAAGTCCACGCTGTTCAACCGTCTGGCGGGCAAGCGGCTTGCGATCGTCGACGATACTCCCGGCGTAACGCGCGACCGGGCATTTGCGGAGAGCAATCTCGGCGGCTTGCATTTGAGACTGATCGATACGGCCGGCTTCGATGAAGGCCCGTCAGAAAGTTTGCCTGCGCGGATGACAGCGCAAACGATGGCTGCGGTTGCAGACGCGGATGTTTGTCTGTTGCTCGTGGACGCACGCGCAGGAATAACCGCCGGTGATGAGATTGTCGCGGCGGCGTTGCGCAAGAGCGGCAAGCCCGTCCTTGTGGGCGCCAACAAAAGCGAGAGCGTAGCGGCCGAGGCCGGCGCGAATGAAGCCTATGCGCTCGGCTTTGGGGAGCCGATCGCGTTGTCAGCCGAGCATGGGCTGGGACTTGGTGAATTGCGCGATGCGTTGGCCGCCTATGCGCCGCAAGATGCGTTCCTTGCCGATGAGGATGATGAAAACGACGAGGCGGCGGAGGCTGAAGCCCGGCCGTTACGGCTGGCGATCGTAGGGCGGCCGAATGTCGGCAAATCAAGTCTGCTCAATCGCATCCTCGGCGAAGAACGGTCCCTGACCGGGCCGGAGGCGGGCATCACGCGCGATGCCGTGCTGGCGGAGTGGCATTATGAGGGGCGCGAGATTTTGCTGCATGACACGGCGGGCATGCGCAAAAAGGCGCGCGTAGAGCACAGACTGGAGAAGCTGTCGGTTGCTTCCACCCTGCATGCGGTACGCTTTGCCGATTGCGTCGTTGTCGTTATGGACGCGAACGAAGCGCTCGAAAAACAGGACCTGGCGATCTCCGATCTGATCGCGCGGGAGGGGCGCGCCATCGTCTTTGCCGTCAACAAATGGGATTTGGTGAAAGACCGGGCGGCGGCGCTGAAGGAATTGCGCGAACGCGTGGACCGGCTGCTCCCGCAAGTGGCGGGTGCGCCGATTGTGGCGCTTTCCGCATTCACGGGCGAAGGCATGGAGCGTCTGATGCCGGCCGTTGTAGAAGCCGAGCGCGTTTGGAACATTCGCGTTTCCACAGCGGTGCTGAACCGGTTTCTGGAGGATGCGTTGTCGCGGCACCCACCGCCTGCGATTCATGGACGGCGGGTGCGCATCCGCTATATGACGCAGGTGAAGGCGCGGCCGCCGACATTCGCGCTATTTGGCAATCAGCTGAAGGCGCTGCCGGAATCCTATCTGCGCTATCTCGTCAACGCGATGCGGAATGCGTTCGATCTGCCCGGGACACCCATCCGGCTGAATCTCAGGTCGACGAAGAATCCGTATACGGAGTAGTTACGCGGCGGGTGGCGGTTCAGCTTGCATCGCTTTCGTGCTCGCTCGCCAACCGGCGCCATCGTTCCGCGAGCTGCAAGTAGTCGTCGCGCTTCTTGGAATCTTTTGCCTGCTTCGCTTGTTCCAAGGCTTCCTTTTCATATTGCCGGTATCGTTCGGCCAGCTCTTTGGCTTCGCTCTTGCTGTGCGGCATTGCCGGCCCCCCTTGCAGCGCGCGATGGCAATTCATGCGCGATTTGCGCGGGCTGAAAATCCAGCAATTGCAGTATAGCAGGCGCGATTGTGAGGACTGTGGCGCCTTAGACACACCAGGCGGGCGAGTCGTTAAGGTTAACTCCGGCGGAACGTGACGAGTTCGCCGGTTTTGTCGCACGCAGGCGACAGCATTTCCAGGATTAGCGGCGCCAATTCTTCGGGCGCGGGCAGCGTCATGGGGTCTTCGCCCGGCATCGCTTCGGCGCGCATGCGCGTGCGCGTCGGACCCGGATTGAGCGCATTCACTTTCACCTTGGTGCCGTTCAATTCGGCTGCGTAAGTGAAGGTGAGCATTTCGAGCGCCGCTTTGCTGATGGCATAGCCGCCCCAATAGGGACGGTTCAGCCGCGCCACCGCCGAACTCACCATCAGCACGCGTCCGGCCTCGGATTTTCGCAACAGCGGATCGAGCGCGCGGATCAGCCGCCAATTGGCGGTGACATTGATCGCCATGAGGTCATCCCACGCTTTGGGATGGAGATGGACGAGAGGTGTGAGCGGCCCCAAAATGCCGGCATTGCCGAACACGGCATCCAGCCTGCCCCAGCGTTCGGCAATCGCAACCGCCATGCGATCGATGCCCGGATAATCTTTCAGGTCCAGCGGCACGAGCGTGGCGGTGCCGCCTTCGCGCTTGATATCGTCGTCGAGTTCTTCAAGACCGCCGATGGTGCGTGCGATCGCGATCACATGCGCGCCCGCTTTACCCAGCGCTACAGCCGCCGCGCGTCCGATGCCGCGCGAGGCTCCGGTGACGAGGGCGATGCGATTGGTGTGGGGATTGTCCATGTGCCAGACGGTCAGAGTCTTTTCGGCGCATGGACATGCGCCGGCTGGGTGGCCGGGTCAAGCCCGGCCATGGAGGCAGAGGGGAAGTTACGCCGGTTCGACCAGAAGCGAAAGCTGGCGGCGGGCTTCGGTCGCGTCCGCCGGCTGGATCGGATAAGAGCCGGAGAAGCAAGCATCGCAGAATTGCGGCGCAGCGCTGTTGCGTTTGGCTTCGCCGACGGCGCGGTAGAGGCCATTCATCGAAATGAAAGCCAGACTGTCCGCTCTGATGAAATCGCGCATGCCTTCGAGATCGAGCTTGTGCGCGAGCAGATCCTCGCGGTTCGGCGTGTCCACACCGTAGAAGCAGGAATGCGTGGTCGGCGGACTGGCAATGCGGAAATGGACTTCCACCGCGCCGGCCTCGCGGACCATCTCGACGATTTTCTTGGATGTCGTTCCGCGCACGATGGAATCGTCCACCAGCACGATCCGCTTACCCCGAAGCTTGGCGCGATTGGCATTGTGCTTGAGCTTCACGCCCAAATGACGGATGCGGTCCGACGGCTCAATGAAGGTGCGGCCGACATAATGGTTGCGGATGATGCCGAGTTCGAACGGCAGACCTGAGGCTTCCGAGTAGCCCAGCGCAGCGGGAACGCCGGAATCCGGTACGGGGATCACCATATCGGCAACAGCAGGTGCTTCCCGCGCCAATTCGATGCCGATGTGCTTTCTTACCTCATAGACATTGCGGCCCTCGACCATGGAATCGGGCCGGGCGAAATAGACATATTCGAAGATGCAGAAGCGGCGTTGCCGCGGTGGGAAGGGATGCAGCGATTCAATGCCGTCATTGGTGATGACGATCATCTCGCCGGGCTCAATGTCGCGCACGAACTCGGCGCCGATGATGTCGAGCGCACAGGTTTCGGACGAAAGAATCCAGGCATCGTCCAATCGGCCAAGCACCAGCGGCCGCACACCATAGGCATCCCGCACGCCAATGAGCTTCTTGGACGTCAGCGCTACGAGCGAATAGGCGCCTTCGACGTGCTTCAACGCGTCGATCAGCTTCTCGACAACCAGTTCATAGTGGCTGCGCGCGGCAAGGTGGATGATCGCTTCGGTGTCGGAGGTGGATTGAAAGATAGCTCCCTCACGTACCAGATCGCGCCTGAGCGCCCGCGCATTGGTAAGATTGCCGTTATGCGCAATGGCCAAGCCGCCGCCGGTCAGATCGGCAAACATGGGCTGCACATTGCGCCCAATCGAGCCTCCGGTCGTGGAGTAGCGGACATGACCGATCGCATTCGCGCCGTGAAGCTTTTCGGTGTGACCGTTCTTGCCGAAGATGTCGCCGACCAAGCCGACATGACGTTCGGAGATGAACTGCTCGCCGTCGAAGGTGACGATACCGGCAGCTTCCTGGCCCCGGTGCTGCAGCGCGTGCAGGCCAAGGGCGGTCAAAGCCCCGGCATTCTCATGGCCGAAAACGCCGAAAACCCCACATTCCTCGTGCAACTTGTCGTCGAAGGGGGTGCTCATTGCGAGGGCTTGCCGTTGCCTGCGTGGGTCCCAAACAAAGTGTCTAGCGCGCCGAAGCCGCCCGCGCCAGCGGTCTTGGTCGCCGAATTGTCACCATTCTCCGAGGCATGGGCGGTGTCGGCGAAAATGACGCGGGGGGCCAGTTCGCGCAAGATTTCACTGGTCGTGCGAATGACCGGAAAAGAGCGCGCCTGTGTCAGGCTTGCCGGTTGATCCTTGGCGGGTACCAGCGCGCCGAATGCGATGTAGGCTAAGCCCACGATAACGAGTCCGCGCGCGATCCCAAAGGCGAGCCCCAATAATCGATCGACAGCCCCGATGCCCGACTGCTTAACCATTGCGGACAGACGGCGGCTGATGAGCGATAATGGGATGAAGACCAGCAAAAAGAGGCCTATCACGACCAGTACGGTTTCCAGCCAAGCCGGGTGGACCGCGCCATGGAGCAGTGGCTGTACATCCGGCGCAAAGCGCAAGGCAACATAGCCACCCACGACCCAGGCAAGAATGGCGAAGGTCTCGTGGATGAGACCGCGCAACATCGCAAAGACGCCGGATATGACGACGATTGCGATGACCAGCGCGTCGACGGCAGTGAGGGATAGCTGAGGCATGTCCTGCTCGCGCTCCGTTCGCGGCAATTCTACCGTGATTCGGTCGCGCCTTAGGCGTGGCTAGCCCGCAAGCAACCGAACCAAATCGGCGACGTCATCAACCGGGTCGAGCGCCAGCGCTGCTCCCTGCAGCTTGGTGCCGGCGGGCACGAACGCCCGCGCGAAGCCAAGCTTCGCCGCTTCTTTCAAACGCGCATCCGCGTGCGGACTGGCGCGCACATCGCCCGATAGCGCAATCTCACCGAACACGACGCTGTCCTTCGGCAGCGCCTTGCCGGTAAACGAGGAGATCAGCGCTGCTGCAGCCGCCAAATCGGCGGCCGGCTCCGCGATCTTCAACCCGCCGGCCACGTTCAGATAAACATCCTGGTTCGATATTCCAAGACCCGCGCGTGCGTCGAGTACGGCAAGAATCATCGACAACCGGCCGGCGTCCCAGCCGACCACCGCGCGCCGCGGCGTGCCGTAGCCCGTGGGCGCGGTCAACGCCTGAATTTCCGACAAAAGCGGCCGCGTGCCCTCCATCCCTGCGAAAACCGCAGCTCCCGGCGCCAAGCCGGAACGGTCGCCGAGAAACAAAGCGGACGGGTTGGGTACCTCGGCCAGTCCCGTACCGGTCATTTCAAAGACACCGATCTCATCGGTGGCGCCAAAGCGGTTCTTCACCGCACGCAAGATGCGGAAATGGTGCCCGCGCTCACCTTCGAAATAGAGCACCGCATCGACGAGATGCTCGACCGCTTTTGGGCCGGCGATCTGGCCTTCCTTGGTGACATGCCCGATCAGCATCACCGCGACGCCGGAAGCCTTGGCGTAGCGCACGAGGTCGTGCGTTGCGGTGCGCACCTGCGCAATGGTGCCCGGCGCCGCGTCCAGCGCGGAGGTCCACACCGTCTGGATCGAATCGATGACAAGAATGTCAGGTGGCGGAGCACTTGCCAGCGTCGCCAGAATATCCTCGATGCACGTCGCCGCACCGAGCTGGACCGGCGCCTTGGCAAGGCCCATGCGTGCCGCGCGCAGACGCACTTGGGCGAGCGCTTCTTCGCCGGAGATATACACGGCGCTGCGGCCTGTGGCGGCATAGGCGGCAAGGAGCTGCAGCACCAGTGTCGATTTCCCGACGCCGGGGTCGCCGCCCAAAAGCAGTGCGGAGCCGGGTACGAGCCCACCGCCGGCAACGCGGTCGAATTCGGCCACGCGCGTCAGGCGTCGTGCGGGTTCCGCGGATGTGCTGGACAAACCTTCGAGCGCAAAGGGGCGGCCCTTGCCGATGCGCTTTGCCGATGTTCCGGCGGGTGGTGCCGACTGTTCTTCGACCAGCGTGTTCCAGGCGCCGCAATCGTCGCAGCGGCCGGACCATTTCGAATGCGCGGCGCCGCAGGATTGGCAAACGAAGGCGAGAGCGGTGCGGGCCATTACGCTGACACCCTACCCTCCCCTTGAGGCAGGGCTATCGCATGTTCGATCGCAGAGTAATCACCTCCCCCTTGTGGGGAGGTCGAAATTGCTCGCTTGCTGGCAATTTCGGGTGGGGGGAGCTTGGTTGGAGCTAGCCCCCCACCCGAAATGCCTCGCGGCTCACGCCGCTTCAGCATTTCGACCTCCCCACGAGGGGGAGGTGATGGGATATGCGATAGCCCTCTCCCTTGAGGGAGGGTCGAAGGCGACGACCGCAATGCGCGGCGGCGACTTCGGGGAGGGGATTTTGCAAACGCGGGACCGCCCGCGCCCCCTCCGTCTCGCCGCAAGTGCGGCGAGCCACCTCCCCCGCACGCGGGGGAGGAAAAGACGGTGCCGCACCGGTCATTTGCGGACTTCCATCTTAATGGGGCCTTGGGCACGGCCGTGGATGAACTGGTCCACATAGGGATTGCCGCTGTGATCGATATCCTTCGTCGCACCGTCCCAAATAATCTTACCGCGATAGAGCATTGCGATGCGGTTGGAGATTTTGCGCGCGCTGGCCATGTCGTGCGTGATGGAAACCGCCGTCACGCCGAGATCGTGCACGGTGGAAGCGATCAGATCGTTAATGATGTCCGCCATGATCGGATCGAGCCCTGTGGTCGGCTCGTCGAAGAAGATGATCTCCGGATCCGCCGCAATGGCGCGCGCGAGACCCACTCGCTTTTGCATGCCCCCCGACAGCTCCGCCGGGGAAAGGGTGGCGACTTCGGAGCCGAGACCGACTTTTGCCAGCTTCTCGATGGCGATATCGCGCGCCTCTTTGCGAGAGACACCGCGTCCTTGGATGAGTCCGAACGCGACATTCTCCCAAACTGGAAGGCTGTCGAACAGCGCGCCACCCTGAAACAACATCCCGAATTTGCGCAAATAGGCGTCGCGCTTCGAGCCGCTCAAGCGCGTTACTTCTTCGCCGTCGACGGTGATGCTGCCGGCATTTGGACGAAGGATACCGAGCACGCATTTGATGGTGACCGATTTGCCGCTGCCCGAGCCGCCGATGATGACAAGCGAATCACCTTTGCGGACCGAAATATCGATACCGTCGAGCACGACCTTGGGTCCGAAGCGTTTCTTCACGCCCCGCATCACGATCTTCGGCTGCTCGTCGTTCATCTCCGCGGTCATCTGCTGCCTTATTTTGCGAAGAACACGGAGGTGAGAATGTAATTGGACGCAAGGATGAGGATCGAGGCCGAAACGACGGCATTGGTCGTCGCAGCCCCCACGCCTTGCGCGCCGCCTTTGGAATTGAAGCCGTTGTAGCAGCCCATCAGCGCGATGATGAAACCGAAGACAGCCGCTTTCACGAGTCCGGAAACCACGTCGTCATGCGTAACGAAATTGGCTGTATTCCTGAGGTACGCCGCGGCATTGAAATTCAAGCTTCTGGTTGCCACCACATAGCCGCCAAAAACGCCGATGGAATCCGCGATGGCGACGAGGATCGGCATGCTGATGACAGCAGCGACAATCCTCGGCGTAACGAGGTATTTCATCGGATTGGTCGATAGTGTTGTCAAAGCGTCGATCTGTTCGGTCACACGCATGGTGCCGAGCTCGGCAGCAATGGCGGCGGCGACGCGTCCGGCAACCATCAGGCCGGCAATCACCGGGCCCAATTCACGCGTAATGCCGAGCACAACGATCTGCGGCACGATCGCTTCTGCCCCATAGCGATTGCCGCCGATGTAGATCTGCAGGGCCAAGACCGCGCCGGTGAAGAAGGCGGTCAGCCCGACGACCGGTAGCGAGAAATAACCGATGCGCAGGATCTGCTTGAGAATGGCGCCCCAGAAGATCGGGGGGCGCACGATATGAGACACCGCATCGGCGGTGAAAATGGCGAGCCGTCCGGTGATGGCGAGAAAGGCCAGGAATACACGCCCAACCGTGGCGAAGATGTTCATCGAGTGGGCTTTCATCTCATTCACAGCCGAGCGTCCCGTGCAAAGCGACGGAAGGATTGTCCATTGCCTGCGCCGAATGGATCCGTCCCCTAGCGCGAGCAAACGCTCGCGCTAGCACATTTCCTTGGTTTGTCATCGGCTCAATCATCGAGATAAAGACGGTGGGCGCGCGGCGAGATCGCGGTGAGGATCTCGTGGGTAATCGTGCCCGACCATTCGGCCACTTCTTCCAATGTGATCGTATCTCCCAAAAATTCCACTTCCGCGCCGCGCACGAGTGCGCTTTCCGGCACTTCCGTCGCATCGAGCGCGAGCAAATCCATGGACACGCGACCGGCAAAGGGAACGCGCATGCCGCCAATTGCGGCGAAACCCCGCCCGCCTACGGCGCGGATCAATCCATCGGCGTAGCCCGTCGCAACAACCGCTAGCCGCGTCGGCCGTGCCGCCGTGAAGCTGGCGGCATAACCAACGCAATCACCCGCTTCCAAATGACGGACCTGCAGCACGCGCCCGTTAAGCACGGCCGCCGTGCGATAGGGATTGGCGCGTCCGGGCAGCGGAGCGCCGCCATAAATGGCGATTCCGGGCCGTACCAGATCGAAGAGGAAATCGCGGCCCAGTTCGATGCCGGCGGAAGCGGCAAAACTCGCGGGGGCCGGGGGGAGCGCGGCCAAGGCGGCGCGGAACCGTGCGAGCTGGGTCCAATTCATGTCGTTGCCCGTTTCGTCCGCGCAGGCAAGGTGACTCATGATCAGCACGAGATTTACCCCGACCAACGATTCGCGTAAGCGCGAAGCGAGCTGGGCCAATTCCGCGTGCGAAAGCCCGGAGCGATTGATGCCGGTGTCGATCTGCAGGGCGGCATCGAGCTCCTTGCGTTCGCTGCGTGCCCGCCCCGACCATTCCGCGATCTCATCGAGTGAATTGAGCACCGGTGTGAGGCGGTGCGCCTCCAGCGCAGGCGCCGTTCCGGGCGCAACCCCATCCAAGACGAAAATGCGGGCCGCGGGCGCGAGAGCGCGCGCGTCGATCCCTTCCTGGAGACGGGCGACAAAGAACGAATCTGCGCCTGCACGCTGGAGCGCATGCACCACCGGCCCGATCCCCATCCCGTAGGCGTTCGCCTTGACCACGGGCGCGGCGGCCGCAGCCGCGGCCCGGCGCAGGACCTCACGGTAATTGGCGGCGAGCGCTCCCAATCGCACGGTCAGATGCGTCGCACCGGTATTGGCGGATGATTCGCTATTGGAGGTGGTCATCGGACGGAGAGAACGACAGCGGGCGCGCCTAGTCAATCGGAGTGAAATACCAGACTCTCTCCCTCTTGTAGGGAGCTTGGCGAAAGCTACAGGCTTAATGCATGTCGGTGATTCTACCTGCCATTGTGCCGGTTTTCATCATGGCCGCTCTCGGATTTGCGCTGGCCAAAACCGGACGGGCCATGGACGGTGGCACCACCGCCTTTCTGGTCGCAACGGTCGGCACACCGGCCCTTGTATTTTCGAATCTCGCGACGACGACATTCAATCCGGAATTGGTCCGAAATTTGGCCAGCGCGACTGCGATAGCCATCTCGTTTTATCTTGCGGTGGGTGCGATTGCGCTGACACTCGCCGGCCTAAAGCTCCGCACCTATTTGCCATCGCTCGCCTTTCCCAATTCGGGCAATCTGGGCTTGCCGCTGGCGCTTTATGCCGCGGGGCAACAGGGGCTGAACGACGCCATCATCATTTTCTCGGTAACGTCGATTGCCAATATGACGGCCGGTCAGGTGATCGCGGCAGGCAGGGGCAAATGGGGCCGCGCGTTGAGAAGTCCCATTATCCCGGCGGTCATCATTGGGCTGGTCTGTGCCTATGCGCGCGTTACCCTGCCCGTCTGGCTGACCAACACGCTGACGCTGCTGTCGAGCCTGACCATTCCGTTGATGCTGCTGATGCTGGGCACCTCACTGGCGCGCATCCAAGTGACGGGATTTCCCCGCGCCGCGGCCTTATCGGGCTTGCGGATCGGGATGGGGGCGGTGGCGGGGTTCACATTGGCAAGCCTGTTCGGCTTTAGCGGCGCGGAACGGATTGCTTTCGTCCTGCAATGCACCATGCCGGTGGCGGTGTACAATTATCTGTTCGCGCAGATGTACGACAACAATCCCGAAGACGTGGCGAGCCTGGTCATCGTTTCGACCGTGTTATCGGTCGCGACGACGCCTTTGGTGCTGGCGGTGTTGGTGCCTTAGGGCCTTGCTACCGCGCCCCCTCCGGTCGCTTCGCGACCACCTCCCCCGTAACAACGGGGGAGGAAAACACGCGTCTCGTTTTAGTGGCGCTCGTCGGCAGCGAGATTGGAGAAGCGTGTGAAGCGGGAATCGAAGAACAGTTCAACCTTATTGGTTGGACCATGGCGGTGCTTCTCGACCAGAACCTCGGCACGATTGTGCACGCGCTCCAGCTTCTGCACCCAGTCGTCGTATTCGGACGTGCCTGCCTCGGGTTCGCGCGACTGCAGATAATATTCTTCACGATAAACAAACATCACCACGTCGGCATCTTGTTCGATGGAGCCGGACTCGCGCAAATCCGATAGGATCGGCCGCTTGTCGTCGCGGTTATCGACGCCGCGCGAAAGCTGGGAAAGCGCCATCACCGGGACGGAGAGTTCCTTCGCCAGCGCCTTTAGACCCTTGGTGACTTCCGAGATTTCCTGCACGCGGTTTTCGGCGCGGCGTGATGGTTCGACGAGCTGCAGATAGTCGATGACGATGAGGCCGATCTCCTTTTCGCGCTTCATGCGGCGGGAGCGTGCTGCGATTTGCGCAATCGAAATACCGCCGGTGTCGTCGATGTAAAGCGGCAGATCGCCGAGTACCTGCGCGGTATGTACGAAACGATCCCATTCCGCATCGGTGAAACGGCCAGTGCGGATTTTGCGCATTTCGACTTCGGTCTGCTCGGAGAGAATGCGCGCGGACAATTGGGAAGCCGCCATTTCCAGCGAGAACAGCAACACCGGCGCGCCGCGCTTGGGCTCCGCGCCGTCAGCCTTGTCCTTCTGCCAAAGGCGCGCTGCGTGGAACGCCATATTGGTCGCAAGCGCGGTCTTTCCCATACCGGGACGTCCCGCAACAATGAGCAGGTCCGATGGGTGCAACCCGCCAAGCAGCGAATCCAGATCGTTGAAGCCCGACGAAACGCCGGAAATGTGGCCGCCACGGGCAAGCGCATGTTCGGCCTGCTGCACGGCTTGCGCCAACGCCACGTCGAAACCGAGCGGGCCTTCGCCATAGCGGTTGCGTTCGGCGACCCGATAGAGCGCTTTCTCCGCTTCCTGAAGCTGCTCCGAGGGCGAAAACTCGATCGGCGCCTCAAAGGCCGTATTGACGATATCCTCGCCGATGCGGATCAGCTCGCGCCGCATCGCAAGGTCGGCAAGGATGCGCGCGTAATCCCTGACGTTAGGAAGGGCCGGTGCCGCGCGCGCGAGGTTAACGAGATAAGCCTGCCCGCCGACTTCCGCGAGGCCTGCGTCCTGTTCGAGCATCGCTTTCAAGGTAAGCGGCGTAACGGCATGGCCCTTGCCCCACATGCGTTCGATCGCATCGAACAGGCGCTGATGCAAAGGATCGTAGAAGTGCTCCGGCTTCAGCGTGGCGGAAACACGCTCAAGCGAATAATTGTCTATGAGGATCGCACCGAGCAAAGCCTGCTCGATGTCCACGTCATAAGGAAGCTGGCGCGGCGCCTCCAATTCCATAGCGACTATTTTGCCCTGATTCGCGAGATGGGCGGCGATCTTATGAGGCCGCCCATTGGGTGCAAGCGGCTTGGAGATGTCTCCACAATTAAAACATCGTATGCCCCATCAGGATGAGGATTTAGGTTTTCCTCGCCCTGAGCCGTGAGCCTGTCGAAGGGTCGAAGGGCGACAAGCTCATCCTTCGACAAGCTCAGGATGAGGAGTTTCGGCAAGCTCAGGATGAGGAGTTGGGCAGGCTCATCCTTCGACAGGCTCAGGATGAGGACTTAAGCGAGCTCAGGATGAGGAACTGCCGCGAAAAAAGAATTGTGGATTATGCGGTTTCGTGCGCGCGCGATGAACGCCCCGGACCTGTCCGCATCGCGCGCTCGCGATCCAGCATGTAGTCGCGTGTCATCGGCAGCGTCTCGATGCGTTTCGTGAGCTGAATCTGGAATACCACCAGATGATCGTAACGGAACGTCATTTCGGCGGACGCCAGATAGAATTCCCACATACGGCAAAAGCGCTGATCATAGAGTGCGGCCGCCTTGTTCCAATTCTTCAGGAAGCGCAAACGCCACTCCTTCAGCGTCTCGGCATAATGCAGACGGAGCACTTCCACATCGGTCGGATAAAGCCCGCAGCGCTCTATGGAGGCCATCACTTCACTCAGCGCCGGCGTGTAGCCGCCGGGGAAAATATATTTCGCGATCCACGCACTGGTGGCGCCCGGCCCATCCGTCCGGCCAATGGTGTGCAGCAATACGACGCCGTCCGCCGCCAGCAGATCGCGCACTTTTCCGAAGAACGTATCATAGTGGTTCACGCCGACATGCTCGAACATTCCGACCGAAACGATGCGGTCGAAGCGACCCGTCACATCGCGGTAGTCCGTGAACTCGAACCGGCAGCGGTCGGCAAGTCCCGCCTCGATGGCGCGCCGGTTGGAGAGCGCCAATTGTTCGGTCGAAAGTGTGACACCGAGCACATCGGCGCCGGCCTCGCGCGCGATCTCCAAGCCGAGGCCGCCCCATCCTGAGCCGATATCGAGCACCGAAAGACCACGCCGGTTCAGATTAAGCTTGGCCATGATGTGGCGCTTCTTCGCGGCTTGCGCCTGCTCGAGCGTCATTTTCGGTTCGCTGAAATAGGCGCAAGAATATTGCCGGTCGGCATCGAGGAAAAGATCGTACAGCTCACCCGACAAATCATAGTGGTGGGCAACGTTCTTGCGCGAGCGTGAGGCGGGATTGAATTGCGCGATCCAGCGGAAGGAGCGGCGGATGCTGCGGCCAAACCGCATGATCGGAGGCAAGCCGTGCATGCCGAAATTGGAGATGAGAATTTCCAGGACGTCGGTGATCGTGCCCTCTTCGACGATCAGACGCCCATCCATATAGGCTTCGCCAAACGCAAGATCAGGCCGGAGCGCGATGCGAAGAGGCGTCAATGTGTTCGTGAAGCGAACGGTCGCGCGCGGGGCGCCCGTGCCATAAACACTGTATCTGCCGTTGGGCCAGAAAACCGTCAGCGTGCCGTTTTCGATGATTTGTGCGAGAAGGATACCCAGCATTGAACCGCTCTTTTAAGGTGTCAGTCCTCCCTTGACACAAAGCGTAACGTCGATACGGCGGAACAAAAAGGGGGTGAGCCCGACAAAAGTCAGGGTTCCGCGCGGTTTGTTCCAGCTTTGCCCGGCTAATCGCAGGCCTTGTAGTCGCCAGCTTGACACTTGCGACCGATCTGCTGGGCGGCACGGATCTGGTCTGGGGTCATTTTCGCGGCGACCGCCTTGCTGTTTTCATCCGCGATTTTGGCGTCATTTCCAGAGAGCGTGACCGCGGCAGCGTTGAACCAGATCAGGGCCCGCGGCAGGTCCTGCGGCGTACCCTCGCCATTCGTGTAGAGGGTCGCCAGGTTGAACTGCGCCCGGCCATTGCCGTTCTGGGCAGCCATCCGAAAATATTTGAGCGCTTGCTTGGGGTCCTTCGCCACTCCCTGGCCACCGTAATAGGCGGCACCGAGATTAAGCTGCGCGCTCAGATTTCCTGCATCCGCGGCCTTGCGGTACCAAGTGATGGCTTGCTTATCATCCTTGGGCAGGCCGCGACCATTGGCGTAAAGCAGCGCCAGATCATATTGCGCGTCGGCGTTGCCGTGATCGGCGGACACGCGGTACCATTTGGCGGCTTCCTTGTAGTCCTGTGGCACACCGACCCCGCGCTCATAGAGCGAGGCAATGTTCAACTCCGCCGTGGGATTCTTCTTATCCGCTGCGAGGTGGAAGAGACGAAGGGCCTCTTTGTAATCTTTCTGGACGCCGCGGCCATTCAAGTAGAGCACCGCGAGGTCGACTTCGGCGAAGACGTTCCCTTTGGCGGCAGCTTTCTGAAACCATTTGGCGGCTTCGTTGTAGTCCTGCTTCACCAGATTTTCGTTGTACATCACGCCGACATTGTATTGCGCGTTGACGTTCCCGTTTTCCGCGAGTGGCTTCATCAGCTTGAGGGCGGTCTGGTAATCGCCTTTTTGATAGGCGGCGAAAGCATCGTCATAGGCCGCCGCATGAGCCGCTCCGGTGGCGAACAGCAGCGCCGTGGTGATGACAATCGGTTTCAGCATGGCTTGAACCCTCAATTGCCGGAAAATTAGCCTTGTTCATGGGAGTTCGGAAGGCCCCCGCCGCGCTCCACGGCGCACACTGTCCCGTGATAGGAAAGCGTGGTCGCCGCGGGGAGGCCGATGATCATCCAGCAAAAAGGGGCGCCGCGGCTCTGGCCGGCCCTTGTAGCGGTGAATATCGCTGCGATTATCTTCGGTAGCACGGCGCTGTTTGGCCGCCTCGACGTCTCACCGGTTTGGATCGTGGCAGGGCGTGGCTTCTTCGCCTGGGTGGCATTGTGCGCGGTTGCCGTCGCGCGCGGATTGCCATTGCGGCTGGCCGCAGGGCGATTTGGAAGAGTGGCGCTCTCGGCCCTGCTGCTCGCCCTGCACTGGATCGCATTCTTCACGGCCGTGCGGGTGGGAGGGGTTGCGGTCGGCACGCTGACGGCAGCAACATTCCCCCTGTTCACGATTGTTCTGGAGGCGGTGCGATGGCGGCGGAGGCCATCGGTGATCGAATTGGCCGCCGGGGCAACAATCCTCGTGGCGGTCGGGCTCATCTCGGGGCCGGGGGCACCGGCTCCCGGGGCTGGTTTTGGCGGTGCAACCGGTCTCGTGGCCGCGCTTTTGTTTGCCGTCTTCGCACTCGTCAGTCAGGACCTCGCGAAACAGACAAAGGCGATCACCTTGTCCATGTATCAGCAAGGCCTAGTTGCGCTGCTGTTGCTGCCTGCCCTGCCCTTCGTTGAGCCGCTGCGAACGGCAGGCGATTGGATTGCCATCGCAGCGCTTGGCGTGATTGGAACGGCGCTGACGCATCAGCTCTATTTGTTCGCGCTCGGGCGCTTGCCCGCCTCGGTCTGTGGAGGATTCGTCACGCTGGAGCCGGTTTATGCAATCCTGTTTGCCGCGCTGTTGTTCGGCGAACCGGTGCGGCCGGTTGCGCTCCTCAGCGCCACGCTGATCATCGGCGCATCCTTGCTGCTGTTGCGGCAATCCAGCGCCGTTGCAACCACGACGGAACGCAATTCGATTTCCTGAGCATCATGATTTGGGGAGCCCGCGCCGGCTTGGACCAAGGTCCACTTTGGACCAAGGCCTACTAACGCGGCACAGCACTTCGGCTTCAAATATCCGGACCATGACGTTTAATCGAAGACATCTTTGGATGCTGCGCATTTGGGCCGCGGAGTGTGTGTTCTTCATGCTGACGAACGGGGCTGTTTAGCGGACCAAAGCGTTGAGCCATTCGGTCACGCTCTAGGCGATCCCCTCAAGCCATTCGGCGAACATCGCCTGACCGGCTTCGCGAAGCTGTGCGTGGACGCGTTCGCCGTCAGCGCGCAACGTGCGCGGGTCGATTTTCGCGGCCGATAATTCAGCGGCATGGCCGATCAGCCAGCGCTCGAAGCCGCGTCCGGCATCGGCTTCCGGATGAAATTGCACGCCCATGATGTTGCGTCCTTTGGAGAAGGCCTGGGTCGCGCAAACCGGTGTCGCCGCGAGATGATCGGCGCCGTCGGGCATAGCGAACGCATCCCCATGCCAATGCAGAACGGCAACACCGCGCAGATGGCGAAGCGGACTTGCTTCACCAGCAGGAGTCAGAGACAGGCGCGAAAAGCCGATTTCCTTGGTTCCGGTTGGCGCGACATCCGCGCCGAGTGCGTGCGCGATGAACTGAGCGCCAAGGCAGATCCCGAACGTTGGGCGGCCGGCGGCAAGTCTTTCGCGAAGCAGTTGCAACTCAGGCACGAGAAAGGGATAGGTGAGGGTCTCGTAGACGCCAATCGGGCCGCCAAGCACGATGAGGAGATCGGGTTCAAGCGGATCGAACGCGGAGATGTCATCTATGCCGAGGTCGCAGTAATGCGTCCTGTATCCAGCCTGCGAAAGCACCGGCTCGAAGGTCCCGAGGTCTTCGAAATGCACATGCCTCAAGGCGATTGCGTTTTTCATCTGATCCCCTATGTCGTCGCGAGCAGGACCGCTTCGGCGTTCGAGGGCCGAAGTCCATCGCTTCTACCGGCGAAATAACGCTGCGCGAGATCATCGCCCGAGACATGCCTGGCGTGTTTGAAACCGGCCTCGCGCGCCATGGCTATCATCTCATCCGGGGCGAAGAAGCTGACGAACGGGGTACCGCTTGCTTTCGCCCCTTTTATAGCGGCTTCAAATCCGGCGCGCTCTTCAGGCGCCGCGAATTCGAGCGGCAGAATGAACGTCATGACGAAGGTGGAACCCGCAGGCATCGCCGCCATCTGCCGCAGCGTGGCGGCATTCGCTTGCTTCGAGAGATAGAGACTCACTCCCGTTGAAGCCACGACCGCGGGTTTGCCGGTATCGAAACCGGCGGCCGCAAGCTGCTGCCACCAGGACTGCGCTTCGAAATCGACGGGCACGAAGTGAAGCCATTCGGGAATCCCATAGCCGAGTTCCACGAGCCTCTGCTGCTTCCAGGCTTGTGGACCCGGCCGGTCCACCTCGAAGATGTTCAAGCGCGATGCGACTTCGGGCCGGCGCTGAGCGAAACTGTCCAAACCTGCGCCGAGGAGAACATATTGCGCGACGCCGCGGTCAGCTTGTTCCACGACCAGGTCTTCGATGAAGCGGGCGCGCGACACAATCGCGGTGCGGAAGGATCGCGTGAAGCGCGGGTCCATGTCGGGACGGCTGCGCCAATTCTCGTCCGGTGCAACAAGTTGCAGGCCGACTTCGTCTTCAAGCACGTGCGGCGGCGGATCGATCTGGACGTGCAGCGCGCGCCACAGGGCCGTTCGCACGGCCGTGCTGTCGGGAGCCGGCATTACATCCTTATCACGCATGGTGTGCTCTCGTTGTTTTGCCGACGGATCGCGCGCTTGCGCGTTTGGAGTACAGTGGTCTTCATCGGGCAATGAGTATCAGAGGCGAGGTCGCGATGAGAATGGATGAAACTTCGGGCCGCGTGGCGGTGATCACAGGCGGTTTCGGCGCTTTGGGTCAGGTGGTGGCTGCCGCCGCTGTCGAACGCGGGTTCAGCATCGCCATTCCCGGCCACACCGCCAAACCTCCGGCCGGGCTTGCGGAGCGGTTGGGGCCGAATGCGCTCGTGCTGGGCAATGTGGATTTGGCCGACGAAGCAGCTGCGACCTCGGCCATGAACGCCGTGGTGTCGCGCTTCGGGCGTATCGACGTGCTCCTCAATATCGCGGGCGGGTTCCGCTGGACCAAGATCGCCGACAGTCATGCAACCGATCTGGAATACCTGTTCCGGATGAATGTGCAGACCGCCACCAACGCCGTGCGCGCGGCGCTCCCGGCGCTCAAGAAATCTCCTGCAGGCCGGATCGTCAATGTCGGCGCTCTCTCCGCGGAAAAGGCCGGCGCGGGCATGGGTCCCTATGCTGCATCGAAGGCCGCCGTGCACCGGCTGACCGAAGCGCTTGCCGAAGAACTCAAGGACGACGGCATCACCGTCAACGCGGTGCTGCCCTCGACCATCGACACGCCACAAAATCGAGCCGATATGCCGAAAGCAGACTTCTCCCGCTGGGTCTCACCTGCCGACTTGGCTGAAGTGATGTTGTTCCTGGCCTCCGAAAAAGCCAAAGCCGTGACCGGCGCGCTTATCGCGGTGCGCGGCCGCGTCTGAAGTTGGGATGAGCTTTGGCCTGCATGCGAGCTGCGATACCGCTTCGGCGGAGGCGGTATCGCATCCCGTGCGAGCCGAACATCCCAATCTGGTTCTGACGACGACGATCCTTGCGTCGGGATTGGCGTTTGTGGATGGTTCGGTCGTCAATGTCGGATTGCGGGCGATACAGACTTCGCTTCAGGCCAATGCGGCCGATCTGCAATGGGTGGTGAACGCCTATCTATTGCCGTTGAGCGCATTGCTGTTGTTTGGGGGAGCTTTAGGAGACCGTTTCGGCAGGCGTTTGATACTGATCTTAGGCACTTCGCTGTTTGCGGTCTGCTCACTTCTCTGCGCCGTTGCACCGAACCTTTTATGGTTGTTGATCGGCCGCGCTCTACAGGGGGCGGGTGCTGCGCTGCTCCTGCCCAACAGCCTTGCAGTTCTCGGTGAGTCCTTTGAAGGCGAAGCGCGCGGCCGGGCTATTGGCATCTGGGCCGCATCGAGCGCGATCATGGGCGCGGTCGGACCTGTAATCGGCGGCTGGTTGATCGATATTGTGAGCTGGCGCGCAATCTTCCTGATCAACCTGCCTCTGGCGCTTGGCGCCATCGCAATGGCGCTGGCCTTTGTTCGCGATCCGCTTGTCGACAACAAGAAACAAACATTGGATGCCCGCGGAAGTGTGCTGGCGACAGCGGCCCTCGGCGCCTTGGCCTTTGGCCTTACGATCGGCTCCGGTCCGTCTGGCTGGACGCTGCCGGCGATTGTCGCCGTTGCTCTGAGCGCGGCATTCGCAATTGCGTTCGTGGTTCTCGAACGACGGCTCGGTGATCGCGCGATGATCCCACTTTCGCTCTTTTCATCGACAAGTTTCGTCGGGCTATCGCTTCTGACGCTGCTGATATATGGCGCGCTGGGTGGATTGCTGGTGCTCCTTCCTTATGTGCTGATTGAATCGGCGAGGTACACAGCGACGGCAGCGGGCGCGGCGCTGCTGCCCTTCCCTATCGTCATGGCTATCGCGTCTCCGACAATGGGAGCGCTTGCCGGACGGATCGGATCGAAGCGTCTTCTCGTCGCGGGATCGCTCGGCGTGGCAGCAGGTCTCCTGCTTCTCCTGCGCATCGATCAAGAGCCCAACTACTGGGGAGACGTCTTTCCGGCGCTTCTGGTCATGGCGCTCGGAATGTCCGGCACGGCTGCACCGCTGACGACGGCTGTATTGGGTTCGGTGGACGAGCGGCACACCGGGTCGGCATCGGGACTCAACAGCGCATTGGCGCGCACGGGTGGGCTGGTCGTGACGGCGCTTTTGGGCGTCGTGCTCTCGGCGCGCGGATCGGAGTTGATTGTCGCATTCCATCTCGCGATTGTCGCGGGCGCCGCTATGGCCGCCGCTGCTGCGCTCTCAGCCGCGACATTGATCCATGGCCGGAGGGCATAAGCACGATGATCGGCGCTGCCCGACGGCGATGCATATGTTGCCCAGCACTTGTGGCCAATTCGTTTGACCATCGCAATCGGCGTCTGTCAGATTTGGAGGCCGCAATGACCGAGGAATGTTCGCAAGAACAGCCCTGGTAAAGTGGCGGTGCAGCCAGTGAGAGGAACGGGAGTTGGCAATGGTACGGCTTCGGATAGCGGCGGGCGGAATCGGCTTCAACTTTCTTCCGGTATACGTTGCCGAACGGCAGGGATTTTTCGCCGGCAATGGAATCGAAACCGAAACCACGCTGTTGCCGAGCGTCGATAAGGCTACAGCAGCCATTAAGGATGGCGCTGCCGATATCGCAATCACACCCCCTGAAGGAGCCATCCGCGACGCGGTTGCCGGCGGAAATTTGCGTGTCGTTGCGGGAAATGTGAACCGGCTGCCGCTGTCTCTTATCGCGCATGCACGGTTTAATCGTGTCGAGGATTTGAAGGGTGCGGTGCTCGGCACGTCCTCGCTAACCGAGGGAACCGCGCTCTATACAATGGAGGTGCTGCGCCGGCACGGATTGAATTTCCCAGGCGATTACACGTTCAACGTAGTGGGGTTGCATCCCGCGCGCTGGAAGGCGCTGCAGGAGGGGACAATTGATGCGGCCGTTCAACTCATTCCGCTGAACTTTATTGCCGAAGACGCAGGGTTTCGCAATCTCGGCGAGGTGACGGATTATATTCCGGAAATCGCCTTTACGACGATTATCGTGGACAAGCGTTGGGCGGAGACGAACCGCACAACGATCGTTGATTTCTTACGTGCTCTGATACAGGCAACGGCGTGGATGAATGACGGCGCAAACGATACGGCGCTGCTGGCGCTGATGGCGGAAGTCATTCATGCCGACGGCAAATATGGGCGCCTGTCGCTGGACTATATGCGCGAGAAGCTCGTATTTCCGCACGATCTGTCCATTCCCGAAGCGGCATTCGCCAAAACCGTGGAGCTGATGCAGAAGGCCGGCTTTTCCAGCGCGGACGCAGTCCGGGCACACACGGTCCTGGACGAATCCTATCGCAGGGAAGCTGCAAAGTAAGAACTTGTACGACGCTAAGGCCTCTTCAATGCCACATGCGCCATAACGGCGACATGCCGGGGGATCAGGGCCGGTTTTGCTCCAGCTGCGTTTGCAACGTTTGACATTGGCGTATGAGCTTTTCCGATTTGAGCTCGTTCGCGGGGATGAGTGCGGTGCGAATTTCCGTGGCGGCTCCGGTCGCATCGCCAAGCTCGATTTGCAGCGCCGCAATCTGAAGACGCAGGCGAGCCGCATTCAAACGGGAATCGACACTGCTCCAGAGCTGCCGCGCGAGATAGAGATGGCGCAACGCTTCGCCGGCCTCTCCCCGTTCGCGCGCCAGAATGGCGGCGGCTTCGTTCGTCAGTGCACGGATAGACGCCATGGGCCAGCGTTCTTCCTGGCCCGCAAGATCGCGAATGAGGCTTTGCGCTTTTTCATGACGGCCCGAAGACGCCGCAATAACGGCAAGATGGGCCAGCAACATGCCTTGACGCTGCAACGTCCACCAGCTTTGGCCAATGAGACTGCGTTCCAGGCTGGTGTAAGCCGCCTCCAGGTCGCCTTGTTCGGCCAGAAGACAGGCATGGCCGGGTTCGGGATTCCAGCCGAGCGCATAGGATTTCTCGTAAGCGGCAAAGGCGGCGTCGGTATCGCCGATAGCGGCCCGAATATCACCAAGCACGCGATAGGCATCGCCGAGCGCCCAAGGCGCATCACTGGAAAGCCGCATCAAGGAATCGTCGATATGCGTCAAGGCGTCGACCAACGAGCCTTGGATGCCGAGCACTTCGGCCCGATGCAGCTGGCATGAGCCGGAAAATTCCATGCGGCTGCTCGTGCAGAATTCCCGATATCCAAGCGTCCACTGGCTGGCGCGCGCCCAATCCCCGAATGTCCGGCACGCCCACAGGATGTTGCAGTAAAGAACGCCGCCTGTGATCGGGTCGAGCTGATGTGAGAGCGCCAATGCGGCCGCATGGTCCTGATCCTGAAGCCCGGCGCGCGTCTCGCCGAGACTTAAGCGATAGAAACCGCGATACATGAGACCAAGGCACTCAATCTTGCAGTGCCCGAATTCGCGGCCTTGTCGATAAGTCTTCTCGGCAAGCTCCAAAGCAGCCTGGAGATCACCTTGGAAGGCCGCAACCCGCGATTCCATCCAGTTCAGGAGCCCGGCGGAAAGCGAGCCGGGCTGCGATGCGGCGAGATCCTTCGCGCGAGCAAGCCACCCCTGCGCCACCGCCGTTTCACCGCGTTCCAGATGAATATTCGCAAGCGAAACCGAGCTTGCCGCCGCCAAATCGGTTTGTCCCTGGCGCGTATGCGATGCAGCGGAACGGACAAAAATAGGAATGGCTTCCGATGGTTTGCCGAGGCATTGCAGGGAGAGAGCCCAACTGTCGAGGTCTGCGCCTTCCAAGGTTTCGGACGCATCGGCCTCCGCAAACAGCGAAACGGCCTCGCTCCAGCGCTGCCCGGCGGACGCTTCTCTGGCGAGATCGAGCTTGGTTGACGCTGGCGCCGCGGAGACAAGCTCCGAAGGCACTTCTTCATCGAGACAAAAGCGATAACCGCTGCGCGGGAAATTCCGCTTTCCAGCACAGTGGGATCCGAAGCTTGGAATTCACGTGACTTGAAGTCGCG
>JADMIO012770920.1_pt1 | contig 79357 bp, 77 predicted proteins | sample 8958161 | NCBI WGS metagenome assembly JADMIO01 (sample SAMN16585339, study PRJNA669376) | soil metagenome | isolation source: Crop rotation soil | place: USA: Cullars Rotation, Alabama | collected 2011 | reverse complement strand
GACAACTTGTCCACGTGGAATTCTAAGCTTAGGATCCCAATGTGCTGGAAAGATCTCAGGCGAGTACAACGGGGAAATGTAGGGACCGTAGTCATAGTAGGCGTTCTGAAACGCCGCCCAAATGGCATAGACCACTAATGTGCCCAGCCCGAGTGAGACAAACAGCCTCTGAATCCTCCACGTATCGGGCGGCAACTGCTGGCCGAAGCGGCCGTTACTCCAAAGGGGAGTGAGATGTGGACTGTTCCCCGTGCTCACCGTCAACTCTCCGGCCTTCTGCTGATCGGCAAGTCCTTGTGCCGGTGCTGTGTGTGCGTCCAACTGCCCCTGGGGGCTCTCGCGCTCGGCTGACCGGGATGTTGCCTCTTGCTGCCGCGTTTGCGACTGCTCCGCTACTCGGAATACGCGCTCTGGTTCCAGCTTGGCACGCCGTTGCTCGGCTCCATCTCTGATCGCCTCAACCAGGCTGGTGAGCGTTCCCTGAAATCCTATATCGGGTAGCTCCAATGCGTGTCTTCGCGCTAAAGCTGATAGGCGGTACGGAAGTTCATTAGATTTTGGCATCCGAGCGCCTGCGACAAGCAGTGGCACCACGACGACGTTGCGCTCAAGCCCAGATGCAATCTCCAAGGCGACAAAGTCTTCCGGATTGTCAAGACGCCTATTCCCGTCCTCATCCCTTGCGCTCAGCCAGTTCTTTCCGATCACCACAATCACGAAATCGGACGCCGCAACCGTTTGTTGCAAAGTGTCTACGAAGTCCGCGCCGGGGCATAGTGTATCAACGTCCATAAAGACGTTCGCTTTGCCAAACTCCGAAGACAGGCGGTCATAGATCCGTCCAGCGTAAGCGATACTGTCGTCGCGCCGGTAGTTGATAAATATTTTTGCCATGCGCCTTCAGGCGATGCACTACGGCCAGTAGCTCCATTCTACAGCGGCTCCAAGGATCTGCCGGGGCGGGAAAAGGAGCCGGTCTTTGAAGTGCGTTATCCGTAGATATCGGAAGCTATTCGACGCCTGGAGAGCAGACGGCAACGGTTCTCACCGCATGGCGCCAGACGTCCATCGACGGCACCGACGTTCAGAACGTTTCCTGGACGTCATCGACGCGGCAACCAAGGGTACGCGGGTGGTGTTAGGAAAACGGCGAGGGCTGCTCTAGGCCGAATATCTCTCTCAACTCCATGATCGTTATGATCCGCGCGGTTGTGCATGAGTCGGCCGAATCCGCTGCGCGATTTGATCGATTTGCTGAAGAATCTTCGGCGGAGGAGCGGATAGATCGAGCGCAACCACTTCGAGGCGTTTTCTGCTCTGGACCACTACATGTTCCGCTGCGTTCACGCCGCCATCGGCGGCATACACCTTCAAGGCCCGGGACACCCGGCTGGACCGGATCGTAGCTCTCAAGATTTCCCGTGCCCAGTTCAGCGACCGCTTTGCGCACGAGGCCCGCGCCACAGCCGCGCTGAACCATCCGCATATCGCGACCCTGTACGACGTCGGCCCGGATTACCTAGCTAGCTAGCTAGTGATGGAGTTCGTTGAGGGCGAGACGCTGCGCGGCCCTTTACCTCTAGCGCGCGCGATGCTGTACGCCGAACAGATTCTGGAAGCGCTGGAGGCCGCCCACCGTAAAGGTATCGTGCATCGCGATCTCAAGCCGGCGAACGTGATGGTTTCGAAGAGCGGTGTGAAGCTGCTTGATTTCGGCCTGGCGCAGGTAAAGGCGCCGGCAACGGGGGACGATCAGACCGCCACAATGGCTCTTTCCACCGAGGGGGCGATCGCCGGCACCCTTCAATACATGGCGCCCGAGCAACTGCAAGGGAAGCAGGCCGACAGCCGCAGCGATATCTTCGCATTCGGGCTGACCTTTTACGAAATGCTGACTGGACGCCGGGCCTTCGACGGCGACAACGCCGCCAGCGTGATTTCCGCCATCATGACGGCGGAGCCGCCCGCCTTACCTCAGCAACAGCTTGCCGCGCATCCAGCGCTCGACGGCGTGCTGCGGGCATGTATTGCGAAGGACCCGGATGAGCGCTGGCAGTCAGCCTCCGATGTTCGTCGCGCACTAGAGTTAGTGGACGCATCGCCCGTGTCCGCTGAAGCCGCACCGCACCGCAAAGGATTCCAATGGGGATGGATGGCAGCGGCGGTGGTTGGCGTCCTCATCGGTGGCGCCGCCATGCTATGGCGAGCCGCGCCGAAGCCGCCGGAGCCCCGGACATTCCGACCTCTCACCTATTCCGGCCAGGCGTTCGCCCCGTCGCTCTCACCCGATGGGAAACAGGTGGCCTTCCTTTGGGCGGACGGAAAGGGTCAAGGCCCCGATCTCCATGTACAACTCGTCAATGGCGGCAATCCGCTGCTCCTGAAGGATGCGCGCGCGGCGCATGGTCGCCGGACGGGAGCCGACTCGCGTTCGTCCGGCGCGACGGCAGCATTTACGTGATGCCCGCACTGGGCGAGGCGCCGCAGCGTGTCTCAATATCGAAGGCTGCCACCAGCGGCAACCTGGCGTGGTCGCCGGGAGGAGCATACTTCATTTTCACCGGCCCCCGCGGGAGCGCTGTCGATAGTATCGGTGGATGGCGGCGAGGTGCATCAGCTCACCAAACCCGCAGCGGGCGCCGACATCTCACCCGCTCTGTCGCCGGATGGCGCCATGCTGGCGTTCGTGCGGCGCACCAGTACCTTCAATTCGGGCGTATTCGTTATGCCGCTCAATCGTGACGGAACTATGGCCGGAGCGGCGAAACAGATTACGTCCGGAGTGTGGGACATCAGTACTCTCGATTGGACGTCCGATGGGCGCGAGATCCTTTTCGCGGGTTCAGCTGGGAGCGGAAACGGCTCGATCTGGCGTATTGCGCGGGATGGGAACACGCCGACGCGTTTTCCCACTCCGACCAAGGTTTCCACAGAACCGACGGTCGCTCGGCAATCCGCTCGCATGATCTACGCCTCGCGACAAATTGAAACCAAGGTATTCAAGATGCCGCTCGACGGCCGCCCAGGCGAGGCAAGTCCCCTGATCGAATCCGACGGCGACCAGCGCGATCTCGGCGTCGCTCCGAACGGAGAACGCATCGTGTTCGTGAGCAATCGCACGGGCTCGAAAGAGATTTGGATTGCGAACAATGACGGCTCGGAACAGACTCAGTTGACTTACTTCAACGGGCCGTCGGTGGGCAGTCCCCGCTCTTCGCCGGACGGAAAGGAAATCGCATTCGATGGCTACGCCGGTGGGTCTAGCGACATCTACGTCATGCCCGCGGAAGGCGGCAAGCCTTCGCGCGTGACAACCGACGCTGCTAACGAAATCCGTCCCGGTTGGTCGCACGACGGACGTGGATCTACTTTGGCTGGGACAAGGGCGGCGAATCGCAGATCTGGAAGGTTCGGCGTTCGGGAGGCGAGCCCGTACAGGTGACGCGCAATGGCGGCTACTTCGCGTTCGAGACAGCGGACGGCCAATGGCTCTACGTCGTGAAGGGCCAAACTATTTTTCGCATGCGTCCGGACGGCAGTGACGAGACGACCCTCCGAGATGGAATCGCCACGGACCATTGGATTATCGGCGGGCGTCACGTCTTTATGCTGACGCCGGCCGGCGATCTCCAGCGCTCAGCGTTCGGCTCGGCCGCCTTGGAAACTATTCACAATTTCGGCAGTGGAGCGGACGTCCCAGTTGGGGGAGGAACGGCAATCGGACTGCCGGCGGACGAAAGCTGGATGATTTATCGGGCCATGACGCGGGTGCGCGAGGCGCTAGTGCTCATCGAAAGCTTTAAGTAGAGGGCCACCAATGGTACCGCTGAATTCCCGGGTGGATGTTGTTTTCGGGTGATGCCGATCAGATGACGCCACACCTCCGCAGAGTCTTATGGCCACGAACGAACAAAGTTGGAAGACGAAAGGCGATCGCTGCGTCTGATGTCAGAGGACTCTGCATCGGATCAGTCGCATGAAACCCGTCCCCATGCTCTCCGCCTGGTCCCAACGCTTGCTTTCGGAATTGGAAAACGCCGACGGCCGTGCCGAACGACTCGCGAGAGGTCTGACGCGCGAGCAGTTCAACTGGAACCCCCGCCCGGGGGCGTGGAGCATTGGCCAGTGTCTGGAACACTTGCGGATTGGGAACGAGATTTACCTGCCCGCGATCTCAAATTCCCTGGAGGACAAGCAACCATCGCCCGTTCAGGAAGTAGTCCTCAGCAGAATCTCGCGGTGGTTCATCCATAACTACATCGGACCTGCCGTTGGCACGCGGGCGAACGCTCCTTCGAAGGCCCGACCTGACGAGGTTGTCGAAACCTCCGTCCTTGACGGCTTCCTTCAGACAAACCGGATGGCACGCGAGTTGATCCGAAGGGCAAGTTCGTACGACGTAAACAGAATTCGCTTTAGAAATCCGTTCGTCCCTTTACTACGATTCACGGTTGGAACAGGTCTGGAGATCATTGCCAAACACGAAGATCGTCATTTGCTGCAGGCCGAAGGGGTGAAGCAATCAGCTGAGTTCCCGCGCCTGTAGAGAGTCTGACGTGCCACTCAGGGACGGTCGCGTTGAGCGCCAAAGACTACTGCGCGGCTTCAGCGGATCGGCGAGCCTGATTTACACAAGCACCCCTAGCCCAAGTTCTTCACAACGTCGATAGTTTCAGGGTTTTTTGACCCTCCGCTGGAGGCAAGTTCTGCCGGCTCAATCAGCGTTTCCCAAAATAGCGATGTAGTGTAGACCTACCCTATTGAAGACGCGAGGTGATCATGACACGATCATCTCAAGATGTTTTTGCGGCCGAACCACCGTGGCAAGGACGGCAAGGAACACACCTATTGGTCGCTGGTCGAAACCGTGCGCACGCCGGATGGTCCGCGGCAGAAGACTCTCTGCTACCTGGGCGAGTTGAACAGCTCCGCGCAGGCGCGCTGGCTCACCACCGTGGAGGTCTTCAATGAGCAGGGCGAAGCGCAGCAACTGAAGTTATTCCCGTCGCATGTGGAGCCGCCGCCGGACGATCCGCAGGTCGCGCGGGTGCTGTTGAACAAGGTGCGGCTGGAAAGAACGCGGCAGTTCGGTTCCTGTTTTCTCGGACTGGAATTATGGAAGCGGCTTGAGCTGGATAGGTTCTTCGAGCAAGCCGTCGATGGCGAAGCCGCCGACGTGCCCTGGTCGCGCGTGGCGGCTCTGCTGGCGGTCAATCGTCTCTGCGCGCCGGGGAGCGAATTAGCCATCGAGCAACGGTGGTATCCAGCCACTGCGCTCGACGATCTGCTGCAAATCGAAGATGGCAAGATCAACGACACGCGCCTGTACCGCTGTCTGGACCGCATTCTGCCGCATAAGACGAAACTGGAACGGCATCTGAAAAATCGTTATGGCGAGTTATTCGGAGCCGAGTTCGACGTGCTGCTCTACGACCTGACCAGCACGTATGTGGAAGGCGCGGCGGAGAAGAATCCCATGGTGCGTCGCGGTTACTCTCGCGATCACAGGCCGGATTGCGAGCAACTGGTGATCGCGCTGATTGTGAACAACGAAGGATTTCCCTTCAGCTACGAAACTTTCGATGGCAACCGCAGCGACGTCTCGACCATGGAGACGATTCTGCGCATTGTGGAACGCAAGTACGGCAAGGCGCGCAGGATCTGGGTATTCGATCGCGGCATTGTGAGCGAAGAGAATCTGGCGGCGATCCGCAAACGCGGTGGGCAGTATCTGACGGGCACGCCGCGCAGTCAGATGAAGCAGTTTGAAACGGAACTGCTGAAGGAAGACTGGACGCAAGTCCGGCCGGAAGTGGAAGTGAAGAAGGTGGCCATTCCGCAAGGCGAGGAGACATACATTCTGTGCCGCACCTCGGGCCGCAAGGAAAAAGAGAAGGCGATCCGAAACCGATTTTCCAACCGCATGGAGATCGCGCTGAAGGGCCTGGAGAAAACTATCGCTGCGGGGCGGCTGAAAGACCGCAATAAGATGGAGCGGCGGCTGGGCAAGATCCAGGCGCGGCATCCGCAAGTGAACGATTTGTACGACGTGGCGCTGAAGGACACGGCCGAAGGTGTACGTCTCTTCTGGCAGATCAAAGAGGATCGTAAGAACTGGCGCGAATCGCGCGAGGGCGCTTATCTGCTGCGCACCAATCTGCAGGGGGAAACAGCGGAAGACCTGTGGTCCAAGTACATGCAATTGACGGAGGCGGAGGCGTCGTTCCGGGCATTGAAGAGCGAGCTTTCGATTCGACCGTTGTTTCACCAGTTGGAGCCGCGAGTCAAGGCCCACGTGATGGTGGCATTCCTGGGTTACGCGCTCTGGGGGACGCTCAAGCATTTGCTGAAGCGCCGGCCAGCGATCGTTCCAGCGCCATCGGCGAGCGGAGTTGAAAAGGCCCAGCAGATGACGCCTATGCGGGCAATCGCGCTGCTGTCGACGTTGCAGAGCGCGGACATCGTTCTTCCGACCACGGACGGCCGGGAGATCCGCCTGCGCCGGATCACGGAGCCGACGGTGGAGCAGAAATCACTGCTCCGGCAGTTGGGCATCAGCCTGCCAGAACACCTCCAGTTCCACCGCGAATGTAGTGTAGACTCGGCCATCGCCTGAACCTATTTTCAATGGTTTAGGTTAGGACTGGCCGGTTTGGTGACGAACTTGGGCTAGTCGGCACAACTTACCGACTGGCATCCGGAAGATGTCGCGGCCCAGACCGCCAATCTGCCACTCTCCCTGCGCCTATTTCGCTGCCCACGGATTGTACGTCCCGACGTAGAAGATCTTCCCTTCCAGGTCGCGACAGGCGAACCCGCGGCATCCATACGGTTTATCGGCGATCGCCTCAACGATCTCTGCGCCCGCCGCCACCGCCCGCTGATACACCACGTCGGCGTCTTTGACGATGAGCGAGATCCCCGGTTCGTGCGCTCCCGGCCGCCCGCTCCCCAGCATCATCATTCCTCCGTCGAGCGTCAGCTCGGCATGCATGATCGTGTTGCCCTTTCCCGGATGCACCGCGTGTCGCTCGAATCCGAAAACTGCGCAAAGCCAATCAATCGCGGCCGGCGCATTCTGGTAGATTGCCCCCGGAATCACAGTTGAGTTCTTCATGCCCCCAGTCTGCCCGATCCGCTCCGCGCGCGTCTTGTAAAAAATGGGAAGGACCGCCTACTCGATCGGCACATGATTTGCGGACGGCCGATCCGCCGCCGCATACTCTCCGGGTGTCAACCCGGAGAAGTTCCGGAACTCGTGCGCCAGATGCGCCTGATCGCAATAGCCGCCCGCTAGGGCTACGTCAGCCCAATCGATCTCGCTGCCCGTCGATACCCGTCGCACCACCTCCTGAAACCGCCGCAACCGGCAATACAACTTCGGAGTCGCGCCAACCTGCTCCCGGAAAAGCTCACTGAACCGGCGACGACTCAGCCCCGCCTCGCGCGTGATCTCCTGCACCTGCGCGACGTGCGGTGTCCGCCGCAGCGCCTCCAGCGCGAAAGCCACCGCCGGATGCAGCGCCATCGAGTCGGTTCGCAGGCGTCGGAGCAACTCCGCCTCCATTGCGCGGAGCTTCCCTTCCGGGGACGCCTCCGCTCCTAATCGATCCCGCACCTTGACAGCCGCGTTTCCCCACACGTCAGCTAGTGCGATCTGCTCATTGAAAAATCGGTCGGATGGCCCGAAGAAGTGCCGCGCCCCACCGGGCCGGAACAGCACTCCCAAGATGGACGACAACCCGGCAGTTTCGATGACGGCATACCGCGACTGCATCCCCCCAATGATCGACATCGGGGATGACAAATCGACGATGAGCTGAAATGCGCCGCTCGGCAGCACCCGCTCCCGGCGATGCGCGGCACGATAGCCGTCACAGTACCAGATCCGGTCAACAAACTGCGAGAGCGGCATCCCCGGCCGGCGCCCGTACAGCATACTTCCATCAGATCACATTAAGAGGCGGCTACACCGGAGGCATCGGCCGGATCACCGATGTTCGTGAGGCGAGCGAATTCCAAAGATCGGTCCTTCGCGAGATAATGATGCCGCATGTCGGAAGTTCCAGTCGCTCCTGAAGATCCGAAGAGCGCATTCATCAATGCCGCGGTCTGGCACGGCTCTCTCGATGGCGCGCTCGCAATACTCACCGCACATCCTGAAGTCGGAAGCAGCGATATCCACACAGCCGCAGTTCTTGGCGACGATCAAGCCGTCGCGCGCTTCATTGCCGAGGACCCGGCAAGCGCCACGGCCAAGGGTGGCCCGCGCAACTGGGACGCGCTGACCCATCTCTGCTTCTCGAAATTCCTCCGGCTCGACTCGGCTCGCACCGAGGGCTTCCTCAAAGCCGCCACAGCTCTGCTGGATGCTGGCGCCGATCCCAACACTGGCTTTTATGAGGACAGTGACCAACCCAAGCCAGAATGGGAGTGCGCGCTTTACGGAGCCGCCGGTGTAGCTCATCATCCTGAGTTGACGAAGTTGCTGCTCGATCGCGGGGCCGATCCGAACGACGGCGAGGTGGCCTACCATTCCCCCGAGACGCTTGATAACCGCACGATCAAAGTTCTTGTCGAAAGTGGCAAGCTCACTCAGGACACGATCGGTCTGATGCTCGCTCGGAAGTTCAATTGGCATGACGATGAAGGCGCACACTGGCTCCTGGAGCACGGTGCAGACCCGAATTGGCCCCTGTGGGGCAGTCGTCCGCTTCATTGGGCTCTCCGCCATGGCGTGCCAATTCACTACTTCGAATGGCTGCTCGATCATGGCGCGGACCCGGCACTGCCCGACAAGGACGGGATCGACTCGGTGGCCGAAGCCGCGCGGAGAGGGCGCGCAGATGTTCTGGCCCTTTTCGATAAACGCGGCGTAACCGTGGCGCTCATAGGCGACGATCGGTTTTTGGCTGCGTGCGCGCGCGGCGATGAGCCAGAGGCAAAGAGCCTATTGGCGGCAGACCCGTCGCTCGTCGACCGGATTCAATCGCGCAACCCCGGGATGCTTGCGGACTTTGCCGGTGGGGGCAACACGGCGGCAGTGCGGCTGATGCTGGATTGCGGCTTTGATGTTGGCATGGCGCGAACAACACCAAATTGGGTGTCCGGCGAAACCGCGCTTCACGTGGCAGCGGCGCAGGGCCGACAGGCCATTGCGGAACTGCTGATTGAGCGCGGAGCGCCGCTCGAAGCACAGCGACGAGGTGGTTTTACTCCGCTCGGAGTGGCCTTCCGGTGTTTGGAGCAGCAATCAGAATGGACTCCAAACGATTGCACCCTGCCGATCGCTGAAACGCTGATCCGGGCGGGGGCGAGCGTGGAAAATGCAGGGCTCACCTTGACCGCTGCGGTGTGCCTGGGCCGTCGCGACGACGTCCCACAAGTCGTCAAAACCGCGGACCCGGCTGAGAAGCAGAAGGCTTTGGCAGCGGCGGCTTACAACGCCAGACTGGACGCGATTGACGCAGCGCTGTCACTCGGGGCGGACCCGAATGCGCCGAATGTCGGCCTGAACCCTAATGCTACGGCTTTGCATAATGCCGTTTGCTCCGGCTCGCTCGCTGCTGTCCGGAAGCTCGTCGAGGCGGGAGCGAGCATCCATGGCAAAGACGGCCCGTACCAGGCCACGCCGCTCGAATGGGCAGAATACTTCATTCGCGAGAGCAAGGCCCATAAGATCGAGTACTTTCAGCGCGAAGGCTCGGAGGCCAAGCAGTTCGTCGAAATCGCGAAATACCTTCGCAGCAAAATGAGTGCCGCATGACTACGGCAGACGAACTCAGACGAGCAATCAACCAGCGTGATCTGGCGCGCATAGACGCGCTACTGACTGGCGATCCTAGCTTGCGGCAGGTGCTGATCGACGATGTGCCCCTGCAGGCGCTGGCCCAACCCGGATGCATCCCAATCATGGAACTGCTGGTCCGCCACGGCGCGGACGTTAACGGACTCTGCTGGGGCTGGTTCCCGGTTCTCTTCACGCCTTGCGAAAACCTCGAGCCCGAACCGCTCCAATGGCTTCTCAATCACGGCGCTGACCCCAATCGCAGGAACCCCAAGGATGGCTGCACCGCTCTCGACTACGTGATCCGGACTTACCCGCGCGACCCAAATCGTCTCACCGCCTGCATTGAACTCCTCCTGGCCGCTGGTGCCCAAACGAGCTATGACATCCCCGGAGTTCTCCCAATCCTGCGCGGCCGTGTGGACGAACTGGCCGCCGTGCTCGACGCTAACCCGTCGTTAATCCATCACCGTTACGGTGAACTGGCCGAGTGCGGCCAGTCGGGCGGTCGCTTGCTCACGTTGCGCGACGCCACCCTGCTCCACGTTGCCGCGGAATACGGCTTCATCGACGCCACTAGGCTCCTTCTCGATCGCGGGTCTGATGTCAATGCCCGTGCCGAGGTGGACGAACGAGGAGTCGGCGGCCAAACTCCGATCTTTCACGCCCTGACTCACTTCATGGGAGCCAATCCCGAAGTTGCGGCCCTACTCATGGAACGAGGGGCGGACCTGAGTATCCGCGCCCGTGTTCCCGGCCACTATGAGCGGCCGGACGAGGTCCTGGAGGTTTCTGCGGCCGAGTACGCAAAGCTTTTTCCGCTTCGCTAACTATAACTAACACCAGGAACTACGGGTGGCGCAGCAACGCCGCTCAAACGCGTGGCTGAAGGACGAACTATCCAACGTTGCGGTAGGCCTTGAAGGTGCTAAATACCGCCGCCTTTTTTCGCCGATGTCCTGCCCGTAGCGACGCATTGCAACCGCTATTCAGCCGCCCCATGTGCGCGCAGCAACTCGACCATGTCCGCGTGACCCCTCCTTTGCGCCCATGCAACCGGCCGGCTCCAAACCGCGCCGGCACGGTTCACATCCCCGCCCCGCTCGATCAGCAGCAACGCTACGTCGCGCTGGTTCCAGCGGGCCGCAAACCCGAGTGGCGTTGACCGGTACTCACCGTCAATTGCGTTCACCTCCGCACCATGGTCCAGTAGCAGCCGCGCCTTCTCGACGCTGCCTTCATGCGCCATATCGTGCAAAAGGGTCACCTCCTGCCAGGATCGGTGGTTTGCATTCATCCCGTGCTCCAGTAGGAATCGAGCCACGTTCGCGTGCTTGAAGTAGTAATACCGGCCCCATTTCGTCGTGTCCGGGACAGACGCGCCACAACGCATCAGCACTTCGATGAGTTCGAGATCGCCCGCATTCGCGGGACCGGCGAGAATTCCTTCCCCCCAACTCGCCTCGCCCTGCCGTGTCATCAGTCCCGTCTCGCGAAGCCTGTTCTCCAACTCGTCAAGGCGCCGTTCTTCGATCAACCGATCGATCTCCTCGAATGGGCGGGACTCCTCTTTTGCCCCATACCGAAGCAGAAGCGCCAACACCTCGGGATTGCGCCGCGCGTGCATCACCGCGCTGCCGCTCGACTCGGGAGACGTATTCGGGTTGGCCCCGTATTCGAGCAACAGCTTCACCATCTCGGGTTGATCCTGATACACCGCCGTCCAAAGAGCCTCGCCCACGGGCGCTCCGTCCTCGGGCAGGTTCGGGTCCGCTCCGTGTTCCAGCAGCAGCTTCACCATTTCGAAATCACTTCGGCGTGCAGCCGCCGTGATCGGCCGCCACCACTGGGTGTCTGTATGGTTCGCCTGACTGCGATCGCGCTTGAGAGTTGACCGCACGAACTCAGCGTCCCCGAAGACGGCCGCCAAGTAAATTGTGTATTCGGCTCCATGCTTCAATAACAACTTCGCCGCGTCGAGGGCCTGCTCTCGCGGCTTTCTGCCTCGATGGAGCGCGCAGTGGATCGGCCGAAACCCATCGGCCCTCGTTGCGTCCACTGCTGCGCCCGCTGTGATCAACTCCTGCATCATCTCCAGGTCACCGATCTCCGCCGCCCGATGCAGCGCTGTATCACCGGTGTCGTCAGACCCGCGCGCCATGGCCGGATTCCGCGCGAGCGCCGCACGCACAGCGTCACGGTCTCCACCTTTTGCCACATCCAGGAACGCGGCAAAAGCCGGTTCCACTGGAAACCGCCGTAGCGCCACGTTTCGAAGCATTTCCGCCATGCTCCGATCTTCGCGATCCTCCGCGATGGTCAGTAGCGAATCCTGAAATGGGTATGACCTGTAATCCACGGTCTCCGCTCCACGATCAATGAGGTATTCGGACACCTCCACGCGCCCCTCGCGCACCGCAAAATGAATCGCAGGGGTGTAGTTGTACTGCGCATTGACCAAGTCCGGGCGAGCTTCCACCAAGTGTTTTACCTCCTCCAGCTCGCCTGACGCGCTAGCCTCGAACAACCTCCATAAGCCGTGATCACGAAAATCGTTAAGCCTGATCAATGGCGACTCCTTAAAGCGCTGCGCTCTGTAGGTGCCGGGCGAGGTATCCGCCCGCCTCCGGTGTCTCCCGCCAAATCGTCTCTAGTGTAATGCGGGAATCAGATCAACCAAACATTGCGCGCTTTGTGGGCGCGTTTGACGCTTCGAGGAAGTCGTTCGCTGTGGCTGTCCCAACGAATGGCTTAGGATTACCGTTGTGCTTGTCGACGTTTGTCGACGATCGCCATGATCAACTCCTCGACATCGCGGAAGACCCTCGGCGGAGCTGGTTTTTAGTCAGATCACGGAAGAACCGCTCCACGATTTTTGACCACGAGCTGCTGGTCGGCTATATTCTCGCGTCCATTGCACCATTTTGTGCGCGGGCTTCAGAGACAGGACTAGCCGGTGCGAACTGCCCATTGCCGTAGCAGCGACTGCAACTCGTCGCGGTTGCGGCGTTCCGATGTCGCGGTCACCCGGTCGTCCAACTCGTATGGGTCTTCGGCGAGGTCGAAAAATTGGGTCGGACTCAGCGCCGCATCGGTCACCAGCTTGTAGTTGCCTCGTACAGCCATGCGCCACGGCTGCGCTTGGTAGACGCCGCCTTCACAGTAGATAACGCGGGCCGGTCTGCGGCCGTGAGTCAGCACTCCTGTAAGGTTCTCGCCCTGCATACCTTTTGGCGGGTAGACACCGCACAATGCCAGGAGCGTTGGCGCGAAATCGACGTTGGAGACCGGCGTATCAATCGTGGTTGATGCCCGAATTCGTCGCGGGTACCGCATCAAGAACGGAATCCGCGACACCTCCTCATACGGAAGATCGATCTCGTCCACGCCATGCGATCCGAGCGATTCTCCGTGATCGCCGGTGAAGACTACGATGGTGTCGTCTACCAGGCCGCGGTCGTCCAGCGTTGCAAGCAGCCGCCCGACGCATTCATCTACAGCCGAACACAATCCGTAGTATCGAACCAGGCTTTTCCTCGTCTCCGCTTCGGCATTTTTCGGAACGTTGTTGCGCAGTTTCAGAGACGCCGGATCGTAGGTGGCGTGGCGCGGCGGAGGAGTAAGCGGAGCATGCGGTGCGACGATCGATAAATAGAGGAAGAAGGGCTGCCGGCTGGGTTGCCGGAGGAAGTCCACCGCTAGGTCCGTTAGATGGTCGGGCTCGAAACCCGGCGTGGGGATCGGCACCGGGGTGTCGCGGAAATAGACCGAGCCGAAGTGCTGGTGCTGCACGTTATACGCCGCCCAGTAATCAAAGCCGCGCCGGCGTTGCGGCGGAACGAATCCCGGATTCTCCTCTCCGTCGAGATGCCACTTTCCTATGTAGCCGGTCCGATAGCCCGCCTGCTTCAGCGCGGCGGACATCGTCGGTTGTGCGAGCGGCAGCAGCGCATGGTTGCGCGTCACACCGGCAGCGTGCGGAAATTTGCCGGTGAGCATCGCCGCCCGCGACGGACAGCAGACCGGATAGCTTGTATAGGTCCGGCGGCAATCGGCGCCTTCACGACCGAGCCGAGCGAGGTTCGGCGCACGCAGGTTCGGATCGCCCGCCGAGGGGAGCGCGACCCCGCGCCATGCATCCGCCACCACGAACACGAGATTTGGGTTCCTAGGACGTTGCGCCTGGACCCCCGTCGGTGCCGCGACACCGAGCAGCGTCCGGCGGGAGATCATCTCGCACCTAAATGATTTCGGAGCATTTCGACGATCATACCGTGTCCCATTTTCGACGCCCCGCCGCGGGTGGCCGCCGCTCCCCAGCTGCGCAGCAATTCCACAAGCTCCGACCGCTCATCGGTGATGTCGGCGTTCGTGGGCGAGCCGATCGATTCTATCTGACCGTTCGGATTTGCGCCGCCCGGCGAGAATCGCGCAGCAGTTCCTTGGCCCGGCGCGTTCTGCTTTCACCGAGTCGTTTGCGTTCGCAGGACTTGTCCACAGGTAATCCGATGGCCGTCCGGTGTACTCACTCCAAACTCTCGTAAGCCCCACGGCTTGTCGGTCGGTGCGGAAGAAACGATCGCGCCGCGGTCAACGAGTTCCGATAGAACTCGTCCACGGCGTCAACGTTCCAGTACGCGAAGTAGGAATGATCTCCGAGTTCACGTGCTGGAGAAACGCCCGGGCATTCCCCCAGCATTACCCGAAAGGTGTCCCGCGTAAGAAAACTCCAACCAGCAGCATCAATGGGGTCCTTTTGAAACCCAAGTGCATTGACAAAATAGGCGGTTGTCGCGTCCAAATTCCGAACAGCCAATACGCAGCGCGAATTCACGATGTGCGGCATGCCAACTCTTTCCATTCACCGTAGACCAGCATACGCTGCAATGCAACCTCGGCAGGCCGCTAACGGTCTGATAGGTTCGCGCAAGTCGTCGGCGAGTCATCAACGGAAGACGGCAGAAATCCGTGCGAACCGGGATGACGAATTTGAGTTCGCAGCGCAAAACGGAGTGGCGAAAAGTAGGGACAAAGCGGCTACACCCCAAGAAGGTATTTGGCGAGCGGGCTGATACGGGTAAGCGTTTCCGGGTCCATACGAGACCGCCAATCCAACGCTGGCGTTTCGGTTCGACGGATAAATGCCCCCTGTATGGATCGGCGGGGCATGTCCGTCTCGTTGGGTCCATGCTCATGCCATAAGGAACCGTTATGAATGATCATCGACCCGGCTGGGCCACAGGCTGGCGTTGAGTCGTCGAGCGTGCCCGGAGCCTCTTTCGCGCCTTGAGAAGCACGCAAGAAGCGGGTTGCGCCGTTTCCGGGGCGGAATTCATCAACCATGAAGATGAACCCCACCATCGGCCAGCCGCAGTCATCGCGGGGAAAATCGACGTGAAGGCTCTTGGGTGCTCGGCCAGCGCGTAAGGTGCGCGCCAAGACGGTGCTCAGCCGGAAAGGCTGCTGGATGATCCTGCAACACGCATCGAGCAGAGGCCCGTGAACGTAAATGTCGTCGAACTCCGCCCCACGATTGACAAAGTCCGCGACCCGGGTCGTCGTGGACGCCGTCTTCACGTCGGCAGGATCAGCGCTGGCCACAGCCACGTCGTATGCGCGCGAGAGTGCAGGCAAGTCAGCGGCTGCAGCAGGACCTGGAGTGACGAGGAAGCCATCTCCCCGAAGAGCATGCAGTTCGGCACTTGAAAGCGCAGGCGTAGCCTCGATTGAACGGAACCACGGGTCGTTGTTGCTCATCGCTTGTCCGGTGGGCGATGATCCTGCATATCTTTGTCGACCTTAGACATCGGTAAGCGTACGTGCGAACGTGCTCGACGAGCTCCTCAAGGACTGGACTGGGGACACTCTAGCCTCATCGGGGACGCCAAGAGCGTGAGGCCGGAGATCGACAACCCAGGCGCACCGTGATTGGCCACACGACCGGAGACTTGGCACAGGCTGCCGAAGCGAAGGACGTACACTAACGCCTTGGTGTTGGGCCATTGCTTTACGACGACCATCGCCCGCCAAGGAACCCGACAAGGAGCAGGACGAAGGCACCGCCAACGCAAAACCCTATCGCGATCAGTTGGAGGATATCCGGACCGCGAAGTCCCGCAAGGCGCGGGTTATCAAAGCTGTTCACGAACGGCGGAAACCCCATGGCCAAGACAGCGAGAGCAGCGAACACCGTCCGCTTTTTTCTACCTCTGGCTTCCATAGGCAAACAAGCATATCACCGAAGCGTTAGAAAATCACCCCTGGGAGCATCCGAGAAGAAGGGCGGTCCGCACACCGCACGGCACACGTTCGCCACGATCCTCCGGGCTAAAGGATTCAGCCTCGAGCGCCGCTAACACTGAAATGGCGGCGAGAGCTCGGACCGGACAAGAAACCGTACCGGGATGACTGAGGGGACTCCACCCTTGAGGGCACGTTTGCGTTTTGTATGAAGGTGATGGTAGGATTCCCTCGTTTCCATTTATTCTCATGAGTTTTCGACGTGGCGTGCTCCGCATACTGGTTGTCGCCATCATCATCTGGGAAGCGCTCCTGTTGCTCCTCGTGAGCGCGACGCACAGCGGCGGCGATACGAATGTTGCCGTCGGGCTGATGGTCGGAGGACCGTTGCTCGCTTACGGGCTCGTACGCGCAATGTTCTGGAACATTGAAGGATTCAAAGGATCGCCGCTCGAGTAACTTATGACGAAACGGTTGTCGAACAGCATCGTACTTCTCTTGCTCAGCATCACCGCGATGCCGCTCGGCCTCATCGCGGCAACCAACAGCAGTCCGAACAATCCATCATTCTCCCCCGGCGCTCTCCTTGCGTGGTGGTTCTGCAACAGCCGCAAACGGAACCCGATAGGGGGATGGCTGCTCTTCTTCTATTGGCAACTCTATAGCGGACTCGTCATCTCTTCCTTCTTAGTCGCGTCGAACATCCAGAGCTACGTGCCGGAGAATTTGGACGACAAGAACCTGTACGCGCTGTTTCTCCTCAGCACCGTTCCGGGCTTAGCGTTGTTTGCCCTCAAGGTCGCGGTCGGGACCTTCCTCTTGTCGGCACGGACCCAGGACATGCTCACGTTGATGCGCCGGGTGATGATTGCAGAACTAACGGTGGATATCCTCGGGGCATTGATAGATGCGCAGTACTTCCCGGATAATCTTCCGTTGACGTTCCTGACGATCGTCCCGAACAGCATTTGGCTGACGTACATCTACAAGTCCGACCGGGTGAAGCACGTCTTCCAGGCGCAGGACTGGGATGTCGCGGTCCAGACGATACACCCGCTCAAGCTGAAGATGGCTACTTAAGAAGAGCGTTCTCTTCATCAATCAGCGGCATCATCGACCGCTCCCACATCGCGAGCTGTTCATCCTCAGTTCCGAGGCGTTCGATGTCCTTCATGAGGGCGATCTGCCGTTTCAAGAGTGCCATGCGTTTGAGGCCCTTTTCCATCCCCACGAGGCTTTCCTCTGTGTCCTTGTGTTGCGCGGGGAACTTCTTGTCGAAAATGACGAGGTCGGCTTGTACGCGCCGCATGGTCGCTTCGAGCTCATCGACGTCCGGCGTGGTCTTCGTGTACATCGCAGCGTACGACGGGATCGTTGACTCGACACTGCGACGGGCTTTCGAGACCCGATCACCGACGCCTTGCATAGATGCTGAATCTGCGACGAGCTTTTGTGCTTCGTCGCGACTTTTGCCGATGGCCGCTCCGGCACCTGCCGCCGCACCGAAGAAGAGGAGCGCGATGATGATGCTGTTCCGCAGCACACGGCGATGGCGATGCTTGGGGATGGTGTCCGTATCACGTTCTAGGGCGAACACGCGCTGCCACGTTTTGAACATCCTGCCGATGAGCACGCCTGCGCCGATCACAGCAGGGATGTCAAAGAGCCAGCTGTCCCACCGACCACGCACGACTGCCTGACTGATACCGAAGACGACCACGGACAGCAAGAGAATGACGCTGAGCGTTAACGCGACGCACGCCGCATACGGCGTACGTTCAGGAGGGGGCGGTGGCGGCTCGGGAAGTTGCTCCGCCCAGAGCGGCGCAGGAGCTTCCTCCACAACAACAGGAGGGGGCGCATGCTCAACCACGGGTTCAGGAACGATCACTGGGGGCGGCGCAACGACGAGGACCGATTCCTCAACATGGACTGGTTCTACAGGGACAGGTTCAGGGATGACGGCTTCGGCGGGACGAACGGCGCGAGGAACGGAAGCACCGCAGTGATTACAGAACTTGTACGCATCCTCGTACGACTTCCCGCAATTGACACAGAACACGCCCTGCACACCTCCCGATGGTAGATCATGATACCGCCAAAACGAGGGTGAGAGGCTAGGCGGCGACGTTCGCGACGACGAGTTCTTCGAGCGCAGCATGATAACGAAGTGCTGGAGCATCGCAAAGTACGACGACGAATCAGAAGATCCGCCCCAGTACCATGTCGAGCAGGTTGTGGATTCCCTCGTGCCGGGTCAGCCGGGCGTTCTTCACGGGGTCGGGGTCTGGATTGACGTAGATTGCGCCTTGCCCTGCGGCGTAAACGCCGATGCCGAGCAGGATGCGGTGAAAATAAAGGCAGTACGGAGGCAGTCAACGAAACCGTCCGATTGCGCTGTGGCGCGCATTTTCTATTGACCGGACGGGCCGTACGTCCGGGGAATCGGCTTATCGAAAACGTCCCACTTGTATTGCTCCTGGATCTTTCCCTCCAGTTCGCGGATAAGCGCGCCGCCACTGTCGCTGTTGGTCATGATGACAACGCCGTAGCCTTTCACCCGGTGCGCAATCAGGTCGCACTGGAAACCCCAATTAGAGCCGCCGTGCATGAAGTACCAGCCTTCACCTCTTTTCTCGACCTGGAATCCGACGGCAAACGGCCCGATCCCGACCGGGGCCACCATCTCCTGGATCATGGGCTTTGACAGAACACGATTGGATTGTCCGAGAAGTGATTTCTGGACCTCTATGACAAACTTCCCGAGATCCGTCGGCGTCGTCCATAAACCGGCAGCCGCCTGCTCGGGGTAAACGTGCCAGGGAGAGTTCATGCGCTGTCCATTCCGATCATGCGCGCGCGCCGCCTGCTTTTCGAAAGCTGTGGGCAAGGGCTGTTGATAGATCGGCAATACGCGTGGAAGCTTGCGAACCACGGACCAGAACTGCATGGTCAATGCACCGGCGTCCTCCACCTGGACGATGGCAGCTTGCCCGGCTCGCTCCAGAAACGTCATCGAAACTCCACCTGCGATCCCCATTCACGAAAAATCGTGTCGAGCTGGGCGATTTCCGCGAGGGTCCTGGCCGCGACGCTTATTCCGGTCACACGGAGTATCACAGATCGTTCCCGAGCAGCCTTCAATGCTTCCAGAAGGGTTGCGAGGCCCGAGGTATCCAGATAGGACACGCCGGAGAGCTCGATATGGAGGACGGGAGATGCCTTCCGGCGCAGTACGTCGAGGAGTGCGGAGCGTAAGTTCGGCGATGAATCGACGGTCACACGCCCCGCAACGGAGAGAGTGATGTGGTTACTGGCAGGGATCACCTTTACGGTCATGTCACCCGCTTCAGTCCGGGTGTCCTCAACCGAGGCATTGGTTTGCCATTTGCGAAGCGCTGTTGTCTTCATTCCGTTCCTTCCGCCAGCGCCGCCCGTCCGGTCGATTGCCCGGACAACAGTGCCCTTTGAGCCTCGGAGGCTGACGGTTTCGTCTGCCGTTTAGATAAGGGCAAGTGAGATTCCATTAGAGCGGCGTTGCGGCTCAGTGGGATGCGAGCGGTGCACATGGCCCGTGCCAATCAACTCGGCACCGGGCGTCGTCAAACGCCGAAACGATGCCACAGGTCAAAACTCCGAACCGCAATCCGGCGCTGGAATCCGAGCCGGCGGGTTCGGTGCGCCGGCTGCGAGTGGCGTCCGCTCATCGAAACCGCGCCTGGCGGAATTCGGCATGGAGATCACGCGTGCAGCGCCCGTCAGGCGCTCTTGGCTGCGCGAGGCCGACTGCTTCTTGTAGTTCCGGGCGAGCACCGCCGCGAGCGATATCCAAGCGCCCGTGAACGCCAGATTGAGCGCAGCGAAAGCCGGTATGGCAAAACCCAGAGCCGTTCCCGTATAGACCACTGGCCTGAAGCACGTCGCCAAAGCGCCAGAAAAAACTGTCGACAGCAGTCTTGGCTTTATACTTCGCTTCGCGGCTGACTGGAAGAAACAGTGCGTGGCGTGCAGTGTTCTGGATCGAGTAATCGTTGCTGTTGTCGAGAATCTTGAGTATGCGGACCAGTCCCAAGACCGGCGAGACCAGAATTACTGAGTAGCCGACCAACGCAATGACCGGGCCTACGAACAGCGCGCCGCCGGGGCCGATCGCTTTGAAGATGCGCGAGACGAAGAAGCTCTGGAGCAGCAGGCCGACCAAATTCACCCAGGCGAAGAACGATCCATAAAATTCGCCGATGAATCGTGCGCGGGCAGTCATGGCTGCCCCTGGGAACGCGCGCGCGGCTTCCGCCACCACCAGTTTGCTCAGCAGGAAGTCGCCTGAAGTATTTACAATATTCAAGAGTACGACGAGGGCGGCGATGGACAGAAGGTAGCGATCGCGAAAGATCAACTGGAAACCGCCCTCCTTGCCTAATGGGGCTTCCGCGGCTTTTCGGGACTTCACTTCCTGCTTCGCGGCGTGCCGGTGATGAATCCAAGCCGTGAGCACCACGCAGCCAATCAGCAGGCACGCGCCTGCCGTCATCAATCCATACGGTCCGGCCGCGCGGATCATATTCTTAGCCGCCAATGCTCCGAGCCACGCGCCCAACGAACAGCCTAACCCGAGCAGCGGAAACAGGCGCTCCCCTTGGCGCCGCGTGTACAGGTCATTGGCGAGCGCCCAGAGCTGTGAGATTACCAGCACGTTGAATATGCCTACCCAAAGGAAGAACGCGATCCCTTCGCGGAAGCCTGCTCTGCCGAAGCCGATGAATAGCGCCAGATTCGAGAGGAAGAACAGCATCGCTCCGGTGACCAGGCGCACGCGGCTTACCTTCGACGCAAAGCTCCGTATAAAACCCGCAGCCTGGTCCCCGTCAGCGAAGCCGACTGAAGAAAACGCATCAGAAGTCCGACGAGCCGGTCGCGGGAACGTGGCAGGACCGTTCGCCGCGACGGGAGAAAAGGAGCTGCCTATCTGGGTGTGCAACGAACTGATCTTCGTTGCACACCACAAAGAAGGTCAGCCAACCGGGGAAACCGTCTTGCACTGCCTGCAATTGCGAACTGGGTGGCTGCACGCCCGAGGATCGAGATAACTCTTTTCTCTGTCTGAGCTTAGATCCGATTGGTTTCTGCCAATAATGTGCCCTGAATTCCGCAAATCAAATACGGAAGGCCGAGGGCACGCTAGCAGCAGGCCAACGGCACCATCTCCGTCGAGCCCCGCATGGACGTCCGCCAAGTCGCAGACGCGATCGTCTATATCGCCAATCTGCCGCTGGACGCCAACGTCCAGTTCATGACCCTCATGGCGACTAAGATGCCGTTCACCGGACGTGGATAAGTCGGCAGGTCTCCGGTATCGCAAAAGCCATGGGGTGGACCCTTCGGTAGAACGCAACGAGATGCCATTCGACCCGGGATCACCGGTTGGATCCTTCCCCGGAATCCCGGGTCTGCTGGATAGCCGCCTCGGCCAGACCTACTTGCCTAAGCGGTCCCGAATAGCCGCCTCGTTCACTCGTGCATGCTCTTCCAGAGCCGGTATGGCGTGCGTCGAGAAGTATTCTCCGCGCACTCCCGCGCCCGTGGCGAATACATTGCGGCTCTCCCGAAGTTCAAAGCCTCTGGTAGCAAAGCCTCCGCAAGGATCCGCTGTGCCGATCCCGTCCCGAAGGATCTGCCGGATCAATTCGGACCGCGATTGCCGGAGGTCGTAGTCGGGACCGGTCGCTACAGCGACGTGGTCATAGTGGCTTTGCTCGAATTCCTGACCGGGAAATGCGACGCGGCCAAGAAAACCGCGCTGTCCCATGCAGGTACCGTCTTCGGTCAGGCCATCTTTTGATATTCGGCCAACCCTGATCTTTCCGCGCGCTGCTGCCGAAACAATCCACACGCCGGCCTCCACCGGCATCGCGTGTCTCTGCACATAGAACAACCGCTCGAACTCCGTTGCGAATCGCTTCTTCTCCTCATCCGGAAGGCACCCCCAGATCCGCGGCATGCATTTGCCTGCCGAGTCGAGAACCTCCCGATATTTGGGTCCGTTCCGGCGCGCCGCAACGATGTCCGCTCGCAGGCAGGAGATCGGGTCCGTGGGTGTGCTCAGTTGAGCGTTGAGATCCAGGCCCGGATCCGCTTCGTAGAACAGCGGCAGGAAACGGCTGGCAATCTCCCGTAGCGTGACGGTACCCCGGCGCTCGAACTCCCGAACCATTCCATCCATCCTCGCGTCGAAACGGTTGGACGAAGCGTTCACGGTCTGGACCTTGCTCAAGCGGCCGCCGCGGGAAACCATATCGACGGGAAAGGGCGTGGGAATGTTTTCCACGCAGTATCTGGCTACGTCGACGGCGCCCGGGCCGGTTCCCAATACCAGGATGCGGCTTCCGGGACGTATGTCGCGCGCAAAGTCAGGTGATCCGGTGTAGAGACTGATGCCGCCATTGCTCAGAGGGTCTTCCGAGCGCCCGGCAATCGCCGGCATCCTGGGCGGCGGGTTGCCGGTCGCCAGAACGATGAACTCGCAATCGAACATTTGTCCTGACCGGGTCGAGATGGTGTAGCCCTCGCCGTTCCGTGCAATCGCGGTTGCTTCTGCCTGGATACGCTCGACCTTGCCGCCGGCAAGCTCCAGGCGTGCCTTGGCGTGATGAAAGACCGATTCCAGATAACGGGCGAGGAGCCACCGCGCCGGCAGCTTCCGGTCCGGCCATCCCAGCGACTTACAGTACTCAGGGAAAGGTGTGCTGCCTCTGAGCGTGTGGAGTTCCACGCGCATGTTGACCCGGAGCGACGCACAATCGGAGCTGTGCGCGGCGCCGCCATAGGGTTCGTCCCGCGGATCGAGCACGATGAAACGCGCTCCTGCATAGTCCTTTGCGTGTTCGGAGAAGGCGTGCAGCATACAGATGCCCGCCGGTCCTCCGCCGATCACGCCGATGGACTTACGCCGTTGCCTCGGGGTTTGTTGACTGACACTATTACCGTTGGTATCGTGAGACGACATTTTGTGAACTCCAGGATCGAAATGGGCAAGCGGTCAGCTTGCCGGGCGAACCGTTTCCGGCCCGCTCACGGCTAGCTGCCATTTCCCCCTCGGAGTCCGCGATGGGAGAGGAAGGTCGGCATGGGCCTCAAGCGACTCTTTGAAATTCCTGTGTGGCGCCCGGACCGCGCGGACGATCCCGATAGCTCCGTTCCGGTGGGCAGCCTTCAGGTCCGCGAGGATGTCACTCTGACCCGGTGCCTGATCGAGCGTCAGGATGCCGCGGCCCTCGCTGACGCCCGCTTTGTGGTGGAATTCGGCGAAGAAGTCGGCTCTGAGGGCGAGCCCATCCGCGTTTGGCGCGACCGCCCCCTGGAAATTCGTACCTCTGCCAACTCACCCAGCGAGGCGGTAACCCTGATGAGTCTGGAACTCGAGACAAGACGCCGGGCACTCCTGAATCAGACCGTCCTCACCGCCTACCAGCCGACATCCTTGGACTGGTTCGACTGGTCAAGCTTTAAGCGCGTCAAACGGCGGTCACGAGAGGAAAACGACGCCTTGGTCCGTTCGCTTCTGTCGGCCTATAACGAGGAAAGCGCAAACAAAGATGCGGTGATGTGGGCCGCATTGCAGAAGATGCCCACGGACCCCTTCGGCAGCGAGGACTATTATTACGCCAGGCTCGGCTTCATGCGGACCGATGGCCTGGCTCTGACCGCGTTCGATGCGGGTAATCCTCTGTCCAGCCTTCACGAAGGCACGAAGGCGAATCGGAGGCCGCCCAGCGATGCTTCACTGACTTTCGGAGTGTGTGAGAACCTCGAAGAGTGCCGGGGCCTGCTTCTGGCTGCGCCGCTGCTGAGCAAGGCCGTGACCAGGGCGGCGGACGGTGTCATCGTCACTCACGATGGCGAAGAGTTTCCACTCACGGCCACTGCGCAATCGTTAGCCGGCGCAGTTTGTCAGGCGGCAATCCTGAAGGCACTCTCGGGCCCGAACACGGAATACGCGAAGCGGCTTAAGTCGATGCGGGACGAAACGCAAAAACACGGCCGGCCGGCGGTGTTAGCCACCTGGATCTTTCTCGACGAACTTCGCAACCTGGCTAAGCGCACAAGCGATGAACCATCGGTCTTCCTAAGCAGCATCTCCGAATCCAATTAAGACCATCTCAATTCTTAGCCAATATCCGGAGGCAGAAGCCGACGGACAGTTTATGTACGTAACCGCTAGCGAATGATCCCGCCAGCCGCCGGCCGATCGTATACTCCACCCGCAGCGCGGCTGGGCTGTTTTCCGTGCCCAGAAGGCGGGCTCCTCCGCCTGCGCTGAACCAGGCTTGGTGAAAGGATTCGGTAATCCGGCCAATAGCGGTCTGTCGCGCACTGGTCATAGTCTGCGGCCCGGTCCTTGCCGTCACATACGGCACCAGGTAGAACCAGCCGAACGGCCGAACTCCCTGGATCTCCCTTTGGATACCCGCGGCCACTCCCACGATCCGATACTCACCGAAGCGGAGCGGCGAGCCAAACTCCGGGATCACGGAGAGCATGGCGGTAACCGCAGCCCGTTCGGCTATCGCGTGTGCAAACTCCAGGTCGATTCCCCAGCCGCCGTCCTGCGCCCGCGTAGAGTTCACATATCCGCCGGAGAGAGAAACCTCCGAACTCCTGGAAAAAGTCCGTATCTGATTTGGGCAAGTCCCGTTGCACTGTGGAGGGTCAGGCAGAGTACGATCGCCCGTAGCTTCATTGTCCCGGTACCTGTTTCAGCCGCGCTACGCAACGGAACCCCACTCCCGGGCCAGGCTTGGACCGCCGGCCGCTGACTTAGGGTTCACGCAAAAATAACAACTCATCGGTAGTCGTGATAGCCACATCAGCTACGGCTGCCAATCCTGGTTCATCCCCCTCGCAGTAGTCAGCTTCGCTCAATATTGATGGGCTCCATGAGCCGATCCACCTCCTGCCCCACTCGCCGTTGGTTATGTTATAGTGTCGATTGTATTGGTCTTTCATTCGCAACTATAACATTATGAGACCTCTCGCCTTCTCTCCCGATTCGTTGCGCAAGCTGTTGCTTCATGACAAAATCGCAACCCTCCCCGATCTGAAACGTGCCCTCGGCACGGACGTCGATCTCACCGTTTTCCGAAAGCTCAAAGAACTCGACTACCTGACCAGCTACTCTCATGGCGGCCGTTTCTACACTCTTCGCGAGATCGCCCGTTTCGGCGCCGATGGTCTGTGGTCCTGCACGCCGGCGTGGTTCTCCCGCTACGGCACCCTGCTGACCACCGCCGAGGCGTTCATCCGTAGCTCGGTCGCGGGGTATTTCGCGGAAGAACTGACTGCGATCCTGCACGTAGGAGCGCAAGATGTCTTACGCCACCTTGTCCAGCAGAAGAGGATCGCCCGGGAATTGATTTCCGGCCTGTTCCTCTACACCTCCATCGATCCAGCCATCCGCCAGCGACAATCTCTGACACGTCGTGGCAACCAGTCCGTTCCCACGGTTGTCGATGCCGCCCGTCTGGAAGTGTCTCCCGATGAGATGAAAGCCGCCATCATCTTGTTCTATAGTCTGCTGGACGAGCAGCAGCGCCGCTTGTACGCCGGTCTGGAATCCATGAAGCTCGGCCACGGCGGCGACAGCGTGCTGGCCGAATTTCTTGGCCTCGATCCGCACACCATCGCCCGCGGCCGCCGCCAGTTGCTGAATCAGGATGTCGAGGTCGGCCGGATCCGACAGCCCGGCGCCGGGCGCAAGCCGGTGGAAAAAAAACGCCCGAAGTAATCGAGGCCATCGAAATCCTGCTGGAACACGACACCGCCGGCGATCCCATCACCGGCATTCGATGGACCCACAAGACCCCTGCCGGAATCGCCGAACTGCTGCGTCAACTCGATATCGAGATCTCTGCCAACACCGTCGCACGGCTGCTTCACGATATGGATTTTTCCCTGCGCGTGAATCGCAAAGCCGTTGCCACCGACTCTAGCCCGGACCGCGACCAACAGTTCCGTTACATCTCGTCATTGCGTACCCGCTTTGAGCGCCAGGGGCTTCCGATCATCAGCGTCGATACCAAAAAACGAGAACTGGTCGGCAACTTCAAGAACAATGGCGTCAAGTGGGACCGCACACCTGTGCGCGTCAATGACCACGACTTCCGTTCCGATGCCATCGGCGTCGCGATCCCTTACGGTATCTATGACCTGCTCGCCAACCGAGGCTCGGTCTTCGTAGGTGTCTCGCACGATACGGCAGCCTTTGCCGCCCACTCCATCGCCGGCTGGTGGAAGCGCGACGGCGCGGACCGCTACTACCGCGGCCGGCAGTTGCTCATCCTGGCCGATACCGGCGGCAGCAACAGTTGCCGTACCGGCGCCTGGAAAACCGAACTGCAAACCCAGCTCTGCAACAGCTTTGGGCTCACAGTAACCGTTGCTCACTACCCCACGGGCGCTTCCAAATGGAATCCCATCGAGCACCGCCTGTTCTCCGAAATCTCCAAAAACTGGGCCGCCGAGCCTCTTGATAGCTACCCCAAAGTCCTCAACTTCATCCGCAACACCTGCACCCGAACCGGGCTCGCAGTCTCTGCCTATCTCGACCGAAGGCAGTACCCAACCGGCACCTCACCCGATCCAGAGCACGTCCGCCGCCTTTGCATCAAACGACATTCGACCTTGCCCACCTGGAACTATACGATTGCTCCAATGTGAATCTATTGTTGCGTCAGCCCTTAGCGGCGAAGCAGTATGCGAAACTGATTGATCTGTTTGGAAAGTTTGGCGCTGCGAGGAGCGCCCTCCGGGATTGGCGAGACCGGACACGATTACCTTTGACGCTTCCAAAGAGCGTAAGGGACGCAATCGCTGCCGATCGGGACTCCGACTTAGTGCTGGTTTACTTAAATAACACCATATATGGCCAATTCACGGACGGAGCCCAAACGGATTTCCCCAAGTGGACGGTGCGTGGGACATGGCTCAAAGTGGCATTGTACAACGGCGACTACTTCGACCATGGATATCAAAACATGGACTTTGGCGGCGCCCGAGGATGGGAGAACCAATTCAAATCGTCAGTCAGGTTAGGTGGTTCGGGTGTCTGGCACACCTTTGGCCGGGTCCATTGGTGGAGGAATATTCCGCCGGCAGTTGTGCTTCTACGCAACGCGCTCCCGGGGGTAGTCACGGTCGCTGCCGCGAAACGGGCTCCCAGTGAATTCGACGAGGATCAGTTCGGCTTTCACCGAGTCCATATCCTTTACAACTACGAACCATCCCGTAGGTTGCGATTCTATCAGTATGATCCCGTGCACCCCGAAGTCGCGGTTTTCGCGGTTCATTAGCCGGACTTAAATGCTGTGGTCGCGCGCGCATTAAGGGAACGCCTGGGCCAAAAACCCTAGTTGAACTAAGCCGGACGGCAACAACTGCGGTCGTCCGAATCCTGATCGAAGCTACTGCCCTCGCTTGAGGGTGGGGAATGGCGGGCGAGTCGTCGCCTTGCCGGGCGTCTTCTCGTCCGCTGGCCGGTTTGCTCGGCTGCCTGACGGCCGCCTCCGCGCCGGCTGTGGAGGTGCTGCGAGTTCCGAGACGCCGGCGTCGTAGCGCTCCCTTCCTTCGGACCGTTCGATTTGATGTGGTCAACAGCGAAAGGAGTTTCGTTGTGACCCCATTACGAAAACGCATGCTGGAGGATCTCCAGATTCGCAACTACGCCCCCGGCACCGTTGCTGCCTACATTCGCAACGTCGCTGAGTTTGCCAAACACTTCGGCAAATCGCCGGACCTGTTGGGCACTGAACAGATCCGGGAATATCAACTCTACCTAATCCAGGAGAAGAAGGTTTCGCTTTCGTCCTATATTCTGGCCGTCTGCGCACTCCGCTTTCTTTACTCCAACACACTGCATGTTCCCGTTACCCTCGACCGCATTCCGTTGCCGCGGTACGAAAAGAAGCTCCCGATGATTCTGAGCCCCGCCCAAGTCAAGCTTCTTCTGGAAGCGCCGAAAGATCTTGCCTACAAAACCATGCTTTCCACCATGTACGCCGCTGGCATCAGGGTATCGGAAGTAGCCCACCTGCACGTTCCCGACATCGACAGCCAGCGCGGCGTCATCTGGATTCGCAGCGGTAAAGGCCACAAGGATCGACAGGGTCTGCTGCCGCCCAAGCTTTTGGAGTTGTTGCGCGCTTACTTCCGCTGGCGCCGCCCCAAAGACTGGCTCTTGCCTGGCGAGAAACCTGGCCGGCCGATCTCCTGCAAATCGATTTACCGGGCCTGTAGACAGGCCGCGCAGGACGCCGGCATTTCCAAACCGGTTCATCCGCATTCGCTTCGGAGCGTTTCGGCATACTACACCACCTTTCGGAAACCGCTCATTCTAAAGCCAGCGCATTTTGCTCAGGAGCAGTTCGTGGAATTTTGCGTCCTTTGCGGACTGCCTTAATTTCGGCTTGCACCCGAGCCAGGCGGAGGTCCTTTTTCTCAATCACCCAAGGAGCATACGTGATCACGTGCGTCGCTGGCAAGATGCCGTCGTTCAGTAAACGCTGAATGACAGTATTGCTGACGCCCAACTCCTTAGCGGCTTGCTCCAGCGTCACCCAGTTGCCCTGCGCCTGAAACACGGGAACATCGTGATAACCACGAAAGTTTGCGACTCGCACCGCACGCCACGACTTACCGGTGCCCGTCTGATAACCCAAGCGATTCAGAATCGCTGCGATCGATTTGTCGGTGCATATCTTCGCGAGTTCTCGCACCAGATCGATGATTTCCCGATCTGCGCTATGGCGATGCTGGCCCGGCTTGTTTCGAGGAACGCGCAACTCGGTGTGCACGCCTCCGGCCCAATGCAACTGGAGAACATGCTCTGACGGATTCTCCTTGCTGTTGATCACAATCTCATGCAGCACGGTTCGCAGGATTCGTTTTTTCAGTTCCACCGGCGCATCCGGATAGTTCCACAATGCTTCCAGGTCAGATCCCAACCCCAGCAGTAGCTTCTTCTGTTCTGCACTGAATGACTCCGACGGCTTTCCCATGGTTTGCAAGCGAGACTCCAGTTCGGTGACTTGGATGAGCGCGCTGTTCCAGCGCGCCTCCAGTTCACTGCTTACTAACCGGTTCTCCGGCTCCACGGCGTCGAACTGACGTCGAGTCCGATTCGCTTCGTAGCGAGCGCGCTCCAACGCCAAGGTGAGTGCCTGGCGCTTGTCATCGTCTTCTGCTCGGCACGATCCGTCATCCGCAGGGCTGCCTCGATGCCGATCGGCTGGAGAGCTTCGATCACCCGTCCGACAACCATGTCGTCGACTCGCAGGCCACCCACCGTCAGGCAGGAATCAGAACCTCGATCCACCCGTCCCCCGCGACACACATACCGTGGCACTCGTCCGTTGGCACCGCTGTACGCCACTTGCAACTTGCGTCCACAGCGGCCACAGCGCAATAGTCCAGCCAGCATCGCGGGACCACCTTTGGCAGCGCCACCGCTCGGTCTATTTTTGAAAGCCACGTTCGCCTCCAACTGCTGTTGGTTTTGTAGATACTGCTCCCAACTCATGTACTCCGCATGCTGGGCAAGAATCAAGACCTTCCACTGCTCTTGCGGTTTCTTCTGACGAGAAGCCTGCCTCGCCCGACCGTCTGCGATAACGGTTTTGGCTGCCGTGCGACCATAAGCGAATGCCCCGGCATAGCAAGGGTTTTGCAACATCTGACGAATTCGCCCGCTAGTCGGCAGTTGCCAGAAGATCTCCCGGCCACCTGTTCCACGCCTCACCTGCGGCACACGAATTTGCTCCTCGTGATACCACAGCGCTACCTGTCGAGCGCTGCCGAACTCGCGAAATTTCTTGAAGACGCTTTCCACTGCCTGTTGGACCTGACGATCCGGCGTCTTCTCAATCCGGTCCTCTTCGTTTCGGACAAAGCCGACTGGCAGTTCCCATAGCGCAAAGCCCCGGCCAACTTTCTGCTCAAATGCTTCCCGCGCTCGCTGCCGCAGCAGACCGAGTTCGAACTCCGCCATCGAACCTTTCAACCCGAGCAACAAGCGATCATTCACCTGCCGCGGATCATACACGCCGTCGTCATCGATTAGCAAGGTCTCGGTCAACGCACACAAGTCCACCAGATGATGCCAATCGCGATTATTCCGCGCCAGTCGTGAGGCTTCCAGTGCGAAGACCGCCCCGACAATGCCCTGACAAACCGCCGCCAGTAATCGGGCGAATCCCGGTCGCTCCTGGTGCCCTGCGCCTGAGCGGCCCAGGTCCTCGTCGATGACGGTCACCTTCACAAATCCTAGTTGCTGCGCACGGTTGCGCAGAGCGTACTGTCGTTGTTTGCCTTCCTGGTGGTGCCGAACTTGATAGACGCTTGACTGACGGATATAGACGTATGCCGCGCGTTCCAAATGCTGCTGCTTAATCTTCTCGTTCATAGCCTTCTCCTTGGCACTGGTTTGTTCGCAGTGCCTCCGCCAGAAGTTGCATGACCAAGGTCCGGCACTGCTCGCGTGCGTGTTCGGGAATCGTCTTCCAAACCGCTTCCTCGGTTGCGAAGAGGAGTTTCTGCTGACGACTGCTGGAATGCTTGATGTTGTCCATGGCGACCCACTCTACGGGATGCTGGGCTACTACCGCGCTGCTTCGCGACGCCCAACCAAGGCTGGCTGTCGAGTAGCTGCCGGAGTTGCTGCAAAGCGGAAACAGCGATGCGCGGTTGAGGCTCGTCCCTTAATTGGCCGCAGGCAACTGGGTCCAACATCCACCCCGGAACGCCAATCTGCAAACCGTCAGGAAGCCTGACGATCACGGTGTCGCAAACATGTCGTCGCAGGTATTGAACTATTTCGACCTCGACATCGTGGAATGGATGATGGAGATAACAAATCCTTGTCGATGTAAAAACATGAGCAGTATGTGGAGACCTTGCGACATGCCTTCGCCACTCACCTGTTGGATGCGGGCGTGAACCTCCGCTCCATTCAGATCCTGCTCGGTCACTCGCACCTGGAGACCACCGCCCGCTACCTGCACGTGACGGACACCGCGGTGCGCTCCACTACCAGTCCCTTAGAACTTCTGGACCCGCTCGACATCGTTCAAGCTGCCCGTACGCCGCAACCTGAATGATGGAAGAGCATCGGCTGGAAGTGGCCGATGTCTTTCGCACATACGGAGACGACTTCATGGCCCGGTGGGAGCGTGTGCTCTCCCGCGTCCAGAGGAAAGCCTTCCACGATGTCCGCGTCTGTCGGACGGCTGCTTTAGGCGGCCATATGGATCAGTGCGATCAGTGCGGGCATTGCGCCATCTCTTACAACTCGTGTCGAAATCGCAGCTGCCCAAAGTGTCAGGGAGCGGCCCGCGCTCAATGGCTGACAGAACGGGAAGCCGAGTTGTTGCCGGTGGAGTATTTCCACGTGGTCTTTACTCTGCCTCAGCAAATCGCCAGACTGGCGCTCCAGAATGCCGGGATCATCTACAGCATCCTCTTTCGGGCGGTTTCCGAGACACTGCTCACTATTGCGGCGGACCCCAAGCATTTGGGCGCGGCCATCGGCTTCCTCGCCGTGCTTCACACTTGGGGTCAAAATCTCCACCTGAACCCTCACTCATGATGCCGGGCATTATCATCTCCTTCGCTTTCAGTGAACAGACGATTCTGATTGTCCGCACTGCCCCCGTGTAGTATCAACTTGCCTGTCCGAAGGAGGCTCTCGACGATGCTCCGAACCGGCTCGGCATTTAAATCCGTGCGACGAATTCCCCAGGGAGCGCGGGGAGTTGATTGTTCGCGCTTCAGCAGACCTGCCTCAACCAGCCGTTCGATCGTGCGGTGACTGACCCCGCATACCCGAGCGGCCTCGCTCAAGCTGACTCTATCAGGATCGGGCAGGGCTCGCTTTTGACCCGGAATCGAATGGTTGCGCCGAGCCGTGGCCACACGATCCTGATTCCATCGTTTTCCCTTCCCCGTGGAATGTCCGAGTCGGTTCAACACGGAAGCAATCTGGTCGTCACCATTACGAACCGCCATCCGGCGAATGATCTCTAAGACCTCCACAGGTGTCGCCGTCTCAGTCGCGGAGCGGGGGCGTTCCATCTTGAGTTGCGTATGCGTACCGCCGCTCCAGTGAATGGTGAACTCCAAAGTCTTGTTCGCTCCATCCGCGCGCACGATGATTTCCTCGATGGCTGTTCGAAAGATCATCTTCTTGAGCGTCGGAGGACAGCGATCGCTGTGCCAGCTTTCCGCAAAAGTCTCACCCATCAATCGAATTCTTTCTTCCTCATCAGAAGATAGCGACCGGCGATTTCCATTGAGGCTGGATAGTCGTTGCTTGGTTGTCTCGACCTCCGCCAGCTTTTCATTCCAGCGTCGCTCCAACTCGCTGGCTACGAGACGATTCCTTGCATCCACCGCGTCGTATTGCTCGAAAGCCTTCTTGGCCTCATATTCCAGTTGCTCGAGTTTGCTGGACAGGGCGCTGATAACCGCGTTACCGTCGAGCGCAGTTTCGGATTGGGCAGTCACCCATCACAATCTGCCTCCTGAACGGCTAAACTGGGCTGAACCCCGCACATGCCGCTCTCTATCGGTGACAAATCGAATGAAACATTCTCCTGAAAGATCACAACCACGTGACGGATCGGAGTTGTCGCTGTGGGAGGCTGCGCTGCGAGCCAGGAAGGCAAGGCCAGCCAGATGGCGTACCGGCACTTCGGAACCAATCGATTGAACATGTTTTCGCTTCGACAGGGAGTTTCCAGAGTCTCCTGGGTTCTGGTCCGGAGCAGTATATCACGTAGAAACCGGAAGTGAGCGCCGGCGCGACAGCCGACACGATTGCCGAGCAATAGCAGTGGCTCGGGACCACGGACGCGCAGCTTCAGTCCGCGGTCGAGTTCGAAAACGCTTCAGTTGTTGCTGGAAATACGGGCCGACAAATTCCGAATCCAGAGCCCATCTCAACGTTGGAGTCTTGCGCTCCACTGTCTTTCCGCAAAGCCTTTACAATGAGCCTCGAACGGCGGCCCCGCCCCGCGAACCCTCTGCGACGCCCCATCGGCCGAGGAGGAACGTGGAACACCGCGGGCGACAGTTCGGTTTATTCTCTTCCTTGCGGAAGGAAACCTCGGTCAATCATGCCGTTCACGGTCATGAGGTAACATTCACTTGGGGGTGTGGCCCTAATTCGCCGCTTATTCAGAAAGAACAATTATGCCAGACAGAGTGAAATTCTCCCGTCGTGGCTTCTTCAGAAGTGCAGCCACAGGCGCCGTCGCTCTTCCAGTGGTTTCGCAAAACGCGAATGCAGCGGCGGAGGGGGAGTATCCGGATGGGAAGTCCACGTCCGTCGGCTTCGACTTTACGAAACAATCAGCGGCTCTCCAGGCGGACCGAATTGTGGACAGCGCCTGCCAGTTCTGCAATTCGCTTTGCCGTCTCAAGGTTCACGTGAAGGGTGGACGTATTGTGGAAGTGCAGGGCGAACCGGAAGATCCTGTGCAGGCTGGTGGACTGTGCGTGAGGGCGAGACCTTGATGACGCAACTGGTGTACAACCACTATCGCCTGACCAGCCCTATGAAACGTGTTGGCGGCGAGAAGGGCTCGGCGGATTCCAGATTTGAGCCGGTCTCCTGGGACGAAGCCCTGGGCGCGATTGCCAAACGATTTTTTGCGTTACGCGATGCGGGCGAAGCGCGAACCATCGCGAACAAGACCAGTGGGCGGCTTCCTCGCGGGACAGGTTCCCTGGTGAACCGCTTTTTTGCTCTCCTCGGCAGTCCGAATGATACCGATGTCGGTCCGGTTTGCAATGATGCTGGTGGTGACGCGCTCGCATGGACTTTCGGGCTAGGTAATTTTACAAATGGATACGGAAGGGACGAGTCGACGGGAAGAGAGGACCTTGGCTCAGCTCGATTCTTTCTCTTTCTCGGAACGAATCAGGCCGAGACGCATCCGGTCACTTTCGCCTACCTGCTGCGTCAGGGTTCCCATGCACTCCAACTACCGTCGGACGTCTGCATAACTTTTAAGTAGCGCACGACGGCATCGGTGTATTCATCCCGCGGCACACCGTTGTTTCCGAAATCGAACATCTCCCAACCCATGCCGACAGCCCCCGCGGCTTGGAGGTCCAGAATACGCGCCGGATTCAACGCGTGCATACTCTGCGGGAGTTGCGAAATCTCCTTTGGGGCGGGCAGCCCGCGTCCCCGGGCGATGGCCGCGGCGGCCGAGGTCAGGTCCTGCGCATGGCACGAATTACACCCGCCGATGCGGATGAAATTGTGGCTCTGCTTCTCCAAAAGTTCAAAAGCCGGCGCGAGGGCGGCGGAGATCGTCCGGTGATTTTCGTTTCCACGCGCAGGCTCAACTCAAGCTGCAAGCTGCGGTCAAAGGTCTGCCGAACGACGTCCAGAAAACTACGTTTTCTGGTGATCGCTAACATCGCCGCTCCGGTATAGTGTTCCTCAAGCCTCACTAGCCGTTTTTTGAGAGAACTCGTCATTAGGAAATCGCCCTCGGGTCAGCGGGCGTGGGACCGCGCATCGGCCATTGCATAGAGCACCTCCGTAAAGCCGTCGCAGTGGTCTCCGGGAGCGAGGTCACCCAATTTCAAAGCGCCGGACGGCTGCTTCCTTGAATTGTGGATATCAGAGAACTGCGAGCGAAGCAGACTTTCGAAAATGCCCTCAACCAACTCAACTTCAGGATCAATATTACCGCGACGCTGGTCAGTAATAGGACAGCACTGCGCGGTTCTGGCACGGGAGTAAGCAGGGTTGGTGGTGGACTAGGGTCACTCCCAGGCAGCAGAGCATCGGAGTCACCGCAGACAGGCGATGAACCGCCCACCGCAAGCAGCACCGAAAGGACACACAAAATGAAAAAGAGCCGACGCGCCGGTACGCAGATACCGCAGAAAAAGACGGCCAAGCCGGTCCCTCTGGCCGAAAATTTGTCCCTCAAGACGCTCAAAAAGAAGCGGAGAGCACCGATCCAACGGAGCATCCAGGAGCGCGAAGATGCGCTGCGTTCGAACGCACGAGTGGTGAGCGTCGAACCCATGATGCACTCCTCCCGGCTCCCCCCGACGCCAGCTAAGAAGGACGGTTTCTTGCAAGCCGCGCTGGGCGCAACGTTGGCCAGGTGTGCGCGAAAAGCGCGAAACCTATGAACCTCGGACGTGCGTGCTATCCGGAGAGGACGCCGGAATAGCGCGAACTGGCGGGAACGGTTCAACAGAAATGCGCTCGTGACACACTTCCAGGACGATCAGGTATTCTGTATCGCCCGGCGCTTGGAGAGCTACGCGGTCGCCCGCTGCCGACTTCATCAACGCGTGCCCAACAGCGGTGCGCGGAGTCTCGCAAAACTCCTGTTGACACGCAGGGAATCACAAGATACATTTTTGCCAGTGGCTAAGCCACGTTAGCTTCTCGCAGGAAGGGTCGCTACAGGGAGTGATCTATGTCCATAAAGAGCAGATTCTCGGTTCTGATAATGTTTCTGGCCGGTTTCACTTTCGCCCAGGATCGAGGTACGATTCGGGGAGTCGTGACGGACCCGTCGGGAGCCACCGTGCCGGAAGCCATAGTCACGGTGAAGAACGTAAACACCGGTCTCACACAATCTGTAAAGTCAAGCGCTGACGGGGTCTACAGCGTCCTCTACCTGCCCGCGGGCGACTATACGGTCTCCACAGAAAAGGCCGGATTCCGAAAATCCGAAACCTCCGGCATCGCCGTGCACGTAGCTACGGTCGCCAACGTCGACGTCAGGCTGGCAGTTGGCGGGGTGGACCAGTCTGTGGACGTGACCGCCGCGACACCTCTTCTGGATCTCCAGGGAACCAATCTCGGGAAGATCATCCCCAAGAATGCGATCAGAGATCTGCCATTGTTTATCAGTGGAGGGTTAAGAGCCAACCTGGCTTTCGTGGTTCTCACGCCGGGAGTGATTGGCGCCAGCGGTAACCCGCGCATCGGCGGCGGGCTGCTGGACGGGCAAAGTGAACAACTGGATGGCGCCGAGTCCAACAGCGAGCGGCGCAACGATCCGGCTATGAACGGCGTAAGCGTGGAAGGCATGGAGGAGTTCAAGGTTCAGAGCTCGTCCTACTCCGCCGAATACGGCCGCACTTCAAACGGAGTGATCAATTGGGTTACCAAGTCGGGAACCAACCGGATTCACGGCAGTATGTTTGTGTTCAATCGCAATGAGGTGTTCAACGCTCGTGGATTTACTACGGCGGCTTCGAAGAGACCCATCGTGCGCCAGTGGAATCCGGGCGGAAGCGTTGGTGGACCCATCTACTTCCCCAAGATCTTCGACGGCCGCAACAAGGCGTTCTTCTTCTTTGCCTACGAACATTCCTCCACCAGAAACGGGCAATCGACCTCACTGGTGACAGCGCCACTCGACGAATTCCGCAACGGCGATTTTAGAAAATTGGTGGACAGCACCGGGAAGATGGTCCCGTTGTACGATCCGTTCGACGCCGCCGGGAACATCATCCCGAATGCGGTAGACCGGCCGCTGCTGCAATGCAACGGTGTGCCGAACGTCATCTGCGCGAACCGAATCGATCCCACAGCCAGGCTTCTGACCGCGATGCTGCCTCACCCGGACAGCCCGAACCTGCTTACCGCCAATTACCGTTCCCGGAGCTATTCGACGTCGCTATCGGGCTTGCCCTCCATTAAACTGGACTACGTCTTCAACGAAAAGCACCGCATCAGTTATCTCGACAGCCACTTCCACAGCCCTGCGACCCCGAGCATCAACCAGTTCGAGGGTCTTCCGGGCACGGGTTTTCCATCCGACAGCCTCACCGAGTATCACCGTCTGAACGACGATTATGTCATCAGACCGAACCTGTTGAACCACCTGACGATCGGCTACAACCACAGACATATCTACGAAGCCCCGGCCTACGTCAATACGTTCCCGTCGGATCTCGCCAACCAAATCTACCTCAAGGGGAATCCAAATCCCCTGATCGGCGGCGTTTCCACGGTTTATGGCGCTGGCGGCGCAACCTGGGGCAACACCGTGTTTACGGACTCGCGGCAGCGCACCACGGACATCAAAGAACAGGTGGCCTGGGTCAAGGGCCGGCATAGCGTCAAGTTCGGAATGGAGTATCTGTCCGGGATCTATCGACGGCTTGACAACAACAACACCTGGGGTAACGTGAGTTTCAGCGCCGCCGGGACGGGGAACTCAAGTGTCGCCAATAGTGGCAACGATTTCGCCTCCTTCCTGTTGGGCACTGCCAGCGGAGGCAGTTTCCGCTATCCGGACGACACCGCCTTCCATTGGCCCTACTATGCCTTTTTCGCTCAGGACGACTTCAAAATCAGCCCAAAGCTGACGCTGAACTTCGGCCTGCGGTATGAAATCCCGGTCCCGAAAGAGGAGAGGCATCATCACAACAGCAACTTCTGCCCGGATTGCCCGGCTGTGGCTTTTAACGGAATTCCCGGGGCCATGGTTTATGCGGGCGTCAACGGCGCTCCGAATCGTTTTGGCGAGACCAGGATGAACGCTTTTGGTCCGCGGCTGGGCGTGGCCTACCAACTCGATTCGAAGACTGTGATCCGCTCAGGCGGCGCGATTTACTATCAGCCACCGCGCGAAGACGGGAATGCCGACAATGGCATTCAGGGCTTTGGTGGCACCTTCAGCGCGACGGGGAACTTCCTCTCCAATGGCATCTCTTACCTGACCAAGAACGGTCTCACTGCATTCGCTACGCAGATCCAGAACCTCAAGCCGCCGATTTCCGATCCGCAGACACTGACCGGAAACCTTTTCCAGCAGAGCCCGTTCTTCTATTTCTACAGGACGGGCCGGTCGGCCTATTTTTCGGACTGGCAGTTCAGTATCGAGCGCACGTTGACCAGCGACTCCGTTTTCCGCGCAACCTATCACGGAGTCGTAGGAAATAAACTGATTTCGAGGCAACAGTCGCTGAATCAGCTTGACCCGAAATATTGGGGGATTTACGGCAGCCTACTGGGCAACACCATCAGTTCGGTGCTCAACAATCCCATAGTAGTCGCGGCCGGATTCAAGCTGCCTTACCCCAGTTACCCCACTAACCTGCAACTGCAACAAGCGCTCCGCCCATTCCCCCAGTTTTCCGGAATCGACAGCAATGCCAGCGGCCAGAACGACGGCCATTCGACATACCACGCTCTGGAGACCAGTTTCGAGCACCGATTTGCCAAGGGTCTCTACTTGACGGCTACTTACACGTTCTGCAAACTGATCTCCACGTCCAATGGCGAGGACGCCAACCGCGACACTCTCGGCGCCGTCCAGAATCAATACAACCGGCGGCTGGACAAGGCCGTGGCGTATAACGAAGACACGCCGCACAACATCCACATCGGCTACACTTACGACTTGCCGATTGGGAACGGAAAGCCTTTGCTGAGCAAGATGCCTAAGCTCCTCAATGGCGTATTCGGCAACTGGAAGGTCTCGGGAATCCACACTTATGTTTCCGGCACACCGTTGTGGATCAGTTGCGGTCAGAACTTCTTTGGGGCGGGCAGCAACGCTCGCTGCAACTTCGCGCCGGGCGCAACCACGGGCCAGATTCCTCTCATCAACCCCGCGTGGAATTGGAGCCATGACAACATTGGCACCACCGCACTGGGAAAAATTCCGTACCTTAATCCGGCAGCCTTTGTTCTGCCACCGAACATGGCGTACGGCGACACGCCTCGCCAGATGTCGTACTTGCGCAGACCGTGGACCGTAAACGAAGATCTCGCAATCTTGAAAAGCTTTGTGATTGGCGAAAAGGCCAACCTGGAAATACGCGCTTCGGCGGCGAACGCTCCAAACCGGGTCGTATTTGGTGGTCCAAACACAACGCAGAGCAGCGCCGACTTCGGCAGGATCACAGGAACGGGGAACAGCCCGCGTACGATCCAGTTCGGCGCCAGGGTATCCTTCTAATCGGATCGGCCGGCGCATCGCCTTCCCCCGGTGTGCGCCGGTTCTTTTCGCTGATAATTGCAACAGGAAAGGGGATTGCACCGATGGCACACAATCCGACTCCATCAAGCCGGCGGGCCTTCTTGCATCGCGCTTCGGCGCTCGGCAACGCGACAATAGTTTTGGCAAGGGGCGAAAAAACCATCAGGCCGGGCGTATCGGCCCGTTCGGCGTCGCGCGTGCTAGGCGCGAACGACCGCGTTCATCTCGGCATGATCGGACTGAGGCTGATCCCGAAGATCAGATTAACCAGGCGTTGGAAAAGCGCATGGCGTCCCGGAAGCTATTAAAGGACGCAAGCTACTTCGCGTTCACCGCTACGCCGAAGAACAAGACCGAGGAGTTGTTTGGCGTGCCCTATGCCGGCGAAGGCGGCAAGGTGAAGCACCGTCCCTTCCACAGTTACACGATGAAGCAGGCCATCCAGGAGGGCTTCATCCTCGACGTGTTGAAGAGCTATACGCCAGTTGATAGCTACTACAAGCTGGTCAAGACGGTCGAGAGCGATCCGGAATTCGATACGAAGCGGGCCCAGAAGAAGTTGCGGCGGTATGTGGAAAGCCACGATCACGCGATCCGGATCAAGGCGGAAATCATGGTGGACCACTTCCACGAAAACGTGATCGGCTTGAACAAGATCGGCGGTAAGGCCCGGGCGATGGTGGTCTGCAGCGGGTGGAGCGGGCGATTCAATACTTCCACGCCTTTCGCGAGTACCTTCGGGAGCGCAAGAGCCCATCTCAGGCGATTGTCGCATTCTCCGGCGAACACGAATACGAAGGAGGGAAGGTCACCGAGTCATCACTGAACGGATTCCCCAGTGCTGACATTGCGGATCGAATCCAGGAGGATCCTTATCGCTTCCTGATTTGCGCCGACAAGTTCCAGACGGGTTACGATGAACCCCTGCTTCATACGACAGTATTTCGCATCGGGGCTTGACATGCGACAACTGTCGCGCCTATGATGTGACAGGTGTCGCACTTCATGAAGACTACGGAACCACTGACACGTCGGGAACGGGAAATTATGAACGCCGTATTTGCGCTGGGGAATCGGGCTTCGGCGGAAGAGATACGGGGACGGCTGGCGAATCCACCGGGGGACTCGTCGGTTCGCGTGATGCTGGCCAGATTGGAAAAGAAGGGCTGTCTGAAGCATCATCAGGACGGTCTTCGCTATATCTACTCGGCCACCACTTCGCCTGCGGTGGCGAAACGCACGGCGCTGCAACAGTATGTGCAGACGTTTTTCGGCGGCTCGTTGCGGCAGATGATGACGGCGCTGGTGACCGAAGCGTCGTGGACAGACGATGAGCTGGATGCACTCAAGGATGAAATCGACCGGGTTCGCAAAGAAAGGAAGAAGCAGTCATGATGCCTGAAATTAATGGATTCATACTCGCGGTGAGTGGTTCACTGGCCGCGTCGATTGTCGCCAAGGCGACGGTGGTCATAGTGCTGAGCCTGATGGGGGGTTGGCTGGCGCGGCGGAATCGCGCGGCAGTGCGTCACGTGCTGCTGGCCGCTGCCTTTGGCGTGCTGATCGCGCTGCCGCTCGCTTCCCTGGTGGCTCCGCCGGTGCGGCTCGTGGTGCAGAGCGTAACCAAGGGGCGGACGGCGGAAGTACCGGTCTCCGGGAATGTTCCGCTCGTCGCACCGACGAGCCGGGTAGCGGGCGTTGGACCCGTGGGTGCGTCGACGATGCTGCTCATGGGATGGATCGCAGGGGTCGCGTTGTTCCAACTGCCGGTGGTGATTGGATTGTGGCAGGTTCGGTCGATGCGGCGCTCCGGCTTGCCGTGGCGGCAGGGGCAACTGGTGGCCGACGGCCTGTCGCACAGGCGCGTTGAGGTGCTGCTGCACGATGCGGTCCCCGGGCCGATGACTTGCGGTCTGCTACATCCTGCGATTGTGCTGCCTCAGGAGGCGGAATCGTGGGACGCGGAGGATTTAGATCGCGCGATCGTGCATGAGTTGGAACACGTGCGGCGCGGGGACTGGTTGAGCCACTGCATCGCTCGGGCGGTGTGCGCCATGTACTGGTTCCACCCGTTGGTATGGATGATGTGGCGGCGATTCGCGGTGGAGGCGGAGCGGGCCTGCGACGATGCCGTGCTGGGTCGCTCGGAAGCGACGGCATATGCGGATCAACTGGTGGGGCTAGCGCGACAGTTGTCGTCGACGAAAGCGCCGTTTCTGGCGATGGCGAGCCGGGCCGATCTGTCGACGCGTGTCGGCGCAGTACTCGATGGCGCGCAGAGGCGCGGTCGGGCGGGGAAGGTTTCGGTGGGATTGGCATGTGTCGCGGCGTTCGCGCTAGTAGCCGGGATTGGACCGTTGCGGATGGTAGCGGCGCCACAGGAGGCGGGCGCGGGACCGGTCGGGCAGTTCATGGCACGCTCGAGTTTGGTGATGCAGACGGTCACTGTCCTGGATAGGAATGGATTGACCATTGAAATCTCACCGCCGGCGATTTTGCCTTGACGGAAGACGGGCAGCCGCAGAAAATCATTGTCTTCGAATTTCACCCGATGGAGCCGAACTCCCAGGGCCTTCAGAGTTACTACCTCCTGGGATATTACGCCAACCCAAATGGAGACGGCCATTTCCGTAAGATCGACGTTGCGGTCAATAACTACCCCCAGGCAAAGCTGGATGGCGCTTCCGGCTTTTGAGTGGGTGAAGCTGGAAAGGTTAGGGCAACAGGAGAGCAGCGCAGGCGGATGCCGCCTACCTCGTTAATGCGTCAAGCCGGCCCGGCAGGATAGCAGTGGGCTGCTGGTTGCGCGCCTTGCAGTTGCCCCCTTCCCTTCTCAAAGTGACGTGTTCTGAACGGCCCGGAGCAGTCAAGGGCGCGCTGCATTTGCGCGGCGAAGCGAATCCTTGACGGCGAGGACCGTTCAAGGAAGATCAGGCAGAAGGGAAAGGGGGCGGGGTCGCAGGGGGGTTCCCCCGCGGGGTCCGGGGCAGAGCCCCATTTCGCCGTAAGGCGCTGATTTCCACTAGAAACCCGGAATTCCCAGCTGGATTACAGGGCGGGTTACTACGTCAGTAAGCCAGCCAGCGTTGCGCCTTCGGTCGCCAACCCGGCTGGCGCCGCCGCTCCCCGCATCGATGCGGACACGCGGCCTCCCGTGCTGGTCTATAAGGTGGAGCCGGACTACTCGACGGAGGCGCGCCAGGCCAAGTATCAGGGGAGCGTGGTGCTCACTGTGGAAGTAGACATCAACGGCATCGTGACCCACATCCACGTGCAGCGTAGCCTTGGCTTGGGTTTGGACGAGAAGGCCATGGAAGCGGTCAAGCGGTGGCGGTTCAAGCCTGGGACGAAGAACGGCCAGCCGACCGCCATGCAGACGCAGGTGAACGTGGACTTCCGGCTGTTGTAGGGGCGGGATGGGCCTCGGGAAGCGGCCGGCCAACGGGTCGGCCCGCGGACCAAGGGTTCCGCCCTACCTATTCAGGAATTCCTGGAAGACTTCGTTGAAGAGCAACACGCCGCGATTGGTGAGGCGGAACGTGTCGCCGTAATTCTGGTAACGCCGTTTCACAACCGCAAAGGGCATCCTGCCACACAACTGACTTCTCAGCAACTACAAACCAGCCGATTGGACTGGCAGCACCGAAAGAATCCAAGGCTTGAAGCGTCGAGTTTGTACCAGCATGCCGCGGCTAACAGACGGCTACGACGCATTCAACGTAACCATGGTACGCTTCGCAGAGCTCCTCTCGGACTACGCCGACGGGAACGTCATTGACAGAACCGATTTATCAGGGGAATTCGATATCCATCTCAATTTGTCTCCATCCGACCTCGGCCATCCGCGGAGTGATGCGACTGAAGACGACGCGAAGCTCGCCCGCGACCCGGCACAAATATTTAAGCGAGTGCGAGTTGCGGTACAGAGGCTTGGTCTTCACATCGAGCCCGCGAAAGGCCCGAGCGAATCTTTATTCGTCGAGAACGCGGAAAAGCCTTCCGCCAACCAAAACCACCGTGTGGATGGAAACAACGGAAGGCCATTCTGCAATGGTTTCGCTGGCCGGAAAATTTACTGCTTTTGAAGCACTGACGTTATCCCACTTGGCCGTAGAGCGCCTAATCGTGGATTGGACGGAACGAGGCTCTGGCCGGGGTTGGGAACGATCTGTGGCACTTGGTAAACTTCCGCCACAAAACAGAAAATCTTCCGGTTTTCGATAAAAAGGCTTGTTGTTGCGTGGGAATTCCCGGCGCGAGTCCGTTACCGAACGGCTGAGATTTCCACACCACGGGGTGACAGGCCGGTTGACCGAATTTCGGCCAGGTCGTGCGCCATTTTCGAAGTACTGGTAGCCACACCGCTGGGTTCGAATGCTCTCTGGCTGCTTCGGGTGCGTTGACTACAATGGGCTTGTTGATTCCAAAGAATCTTGAAGGCCGTAGGAATTCCGGAGCGCATGTTCTCGCAGAACAACGTTTCACCCCTGCGCAATTGAATCGACACCCTTGGCATGTAGTAGTTATAGTACTAATGGATGTGTTTATCTTGTTAGCCCAACCTTCGCAGTTGAGGCTGATTTCACGCGAAAATCGGGCGGATCGCTAAGGTAAGCCCTTCGCTGTAAGTAAAACATTTTCGCGAGCGCTTGTAGTGGAGACCTACCCTCTATGCAGGGAGCTGAGTTTCTGGCATTCTGCAACTGAGAATGTTTCTGCGCAGCAATACGCGGATCAACCTAGAAGCGGCGATTGCGCATTGGGCTTGAACAGAGAAATGGCTGATACTGTTCAAGATGAGCGATGAAAAAGTCGTTGCGGGGGTTCACCCAGAAGGTGAGCGTAGCGCCAGCGTAATGCCAGCGTCGGAAACGACCACCAGCGTGGATACGTTCGCCGGCAAGATCCAAGTCAGATTTGTGCCGGATGCAGCCGTGAGCAGTTTGGGGTTGATGGCATTCTTCATAGAGTTCCTGAAGAGTAGTGGGCGATTCGACGAGTGGGTGGAACAATGCCCGTTGCAATACAGCAGTCCCAATGCGCCGCGGAAGCGAGATGTGTTAGGCACGGTGTTGTTGGCGGTGCTGGCGGGGCACTGGCGGTATGCCCATATCAATGCCATCCGCGGCGATGGAGTCAATCCGGAACTGCTAGGCATGAGCAAGGTGTGCAGCGAGGACTCAGTGCGAAGAGCATTGATCAGCATCCCGGAAGAGGAGGGGGAGAAGTGGCTGAAGCAATCTCTGCGATCGACGTATGAGCCGCTGCTGGAGGAGACCTGGGCGTTGGATATAGATGCGACAGTGAAGCCGCTATACGGACATCAGGAAGATGCCAAGTTAGGCTACAACCCGAGTAAGCCAGGCCGGCCGTCGCACGTGTATCACAGTTACATTTTGGCGAACCTGCGGATGGTGCTGGACGTGGAGGTTCAGGCTGGCAACCAGACCGCAGCGGTGTTCGCACAACCGGAGTTGTGGGCCTTATTAGATGGATTGGCAGAATCCAGCCGGCCCAAGTTTTTGCGCGGTGACTGCGCCTGGGGCAATGAGCGGGCGATGCAAGGAGCCGAGCAACGCAAACTCGACTACGTCTTCAAACTGAAGCAGACGGCGAAGGTGAAGCAGCTTTTGGAGCGCCTGTTCGGGAAGGGCGAATGGGTGGAAGCGGGACAACAGTGGCAGGGTCTGAGTACAGAACTCCGTCTGAGCGGGTGGAGTCGAATGCGGCGGATCGTGCTGCTGCGGCGGCCGCTGAGCGAGGCGCGGCAACAAGCAGAGGCGAGGAGAGGAAGGAAATCCAAGGCCGCTAAACAACTAATTTTGGATCTGCCGGAACTGACCCATGGCGGCGTACGGTATGAGTACGCGGTGCTGGTAACCTCGATGCAGGATGAAGTACGCACCATTGCTCAACACTATCGCGACCGAGGAGATTCGGAGAATAACTTCGACGAGTTAAAAAATCAATGGGCCTGGGCGGGCTTCACCACCCATGACCGAAAACGCTGTCAGATGATGGCGCGGATCACGGCTATGATCTACAACTGGTGGACGATCTTCATGCGTTTGGGAATCCCCGACAAACATGCTGAGGCGGTCAGTTCTCGTCCATTGGCTCTGCATGGTATTGCGAGGCGAATCCGCCATAGCAATCAAACCACGGTGGAGGTTACCAGTACGCATTCCAAAGCCGGAATGATGGCCGAAGCGCTGAACAAGGTGAGCGCGTTTTTCAAGCGTATTAAAGTGATTGCGGAGCAGTTGTCACAGGCTGACCGATGGCGATTGATTCTCAGCGCTGCGTTTCAGGTTTTCCTTCGCGGCAGGGTCCTGGGAAGCGTTGCTCGGCTCACCGGGGCGGCCTATTAACTGCCGTTTCTAGGATCAAGGACGGGAAGGAACACCGCTACTACACGGTGGTGGAAAGCCGGCGGTTGCAATCGGGGAAAGTAGCGCAGCGACAAGTGTTGTACTTGGGCGAAATCAACGACAGCCAACAAGCGGCATGGCGCAAAACGCTGGAGGTGTTTGATGAGGAACAGGACCGATTCACGCCGCTGAGTCTGTTTCCGGAGGACCGGCCGGTTCCCGCCGACGCCATCGACAGCGTGCAGGTGAAGCTCAGCGAGATGAAGCTGGAGCGAGCGCGGCCGTATGGCAACTGTTGGCTGGGATGCGAGCTATGGCGGCAGTTACAACTGGATCGGTTCTGGTCGGGGAAGCTGCCGCGAGGACGGGAAGGCGTAGCTTGGGCGCAGGTGCTGGAGTTGCTGGTGGTGAATCGGTTGATCGATCCGGGCAGCGAGTTTCATCTGCACCGGCAGTGGTTCGATCACAGCGCGATGGATGTTTTGCTGTGCCAGGATTTTGCGGTGGCGGAAAAAGATCGGCTGTACCGATGTCTGGATCGGGTGCTGGAGCATAAGCAGGACCTGTTCGTGCATTTGCAGCAACGCTGGAAAGATTTGTTCGATGCCGAATTCGATCTGTTGCTGTACGACTTGACGAGCACGTATGTGGAAGGAGAAGCCGAACAGAATCCCAAAGCCAGATACGGCTACAGCCGCGACAAGCGGCCGGACTGCAAGCAGGTGGTGATCGCGCTGATCGTGACGCCAGCGGGACTTCCGCTGGCATACGAAGTGATGGCGGGCAATACATCGGAGAAGACAACATTGCGCGGCTTTCTGGACCGCATCGAAAGCCTGTACGGCAAAGCGCGGCGCGTGTGGCTGATGGACCGTGGAATTCCAACCGAGGCTCTGCTGCGGGAAATGCGCACGACGCGGCAGGAGACGTTTTATCTGGTGGGCACATCACGATCCAAGATCCGTGAGTATGAAAAGCAGTGGCTGGAACTGCCGTGGCAGAAAGTTCGCGAGTCGGTGGAAGTGAAGCTGTTTGCCCGGGATGGCGAGTTATACGTGTTGGCCAAAAGCGAAGGGCGGCAGGCCAAAGAGATGGCGATGCGGCGGAAGAAGTTGGCGCGGCTGTTGCGGAAGTTGCGCGCCATGCGGCGGAGTTGTCCGAAGCGCGATCGGTTGCTGATGCGCGTGGGCGCCGCCAAAACGGATGCAGGAAGGGCTTTCGGATTTGTGAAAATCAACTTGCCTCAAGCGGACCAGGAAGTAACGAAGGAGACGTTCACGTTTCAGCTCGACAAGGCGAGGCTGAAAGAGGCCGAACAACGTGACGGCCACTATCTGCTGCGGACGAATCTGGTGGGGGAAGATCCGGCCGTGTTGTGGGATCGCTATGTGCAACTGACGCAGATTGAAGCCGCGTTCAAATGCCTGAAGAGCGATCTGGGCATCCGGCCGATCCACCATCAACTGGAGCGTCGGGTGGATGCGCACATCCTGGTTGCCTTCCTGGCCTACTGTCTGACGGTGACGCTGAGACATCGGCTGCGGATGCACGCTCCCGGATTGACGCCGCGGGCAGTGCTGGAAAAACTGGCCGGCATTCAAATGCTGGACGTGTCCTTTCCGACTACCGATGGCCGCCGCCTCATCATGCCTCGCTACACCGATCCGAGTCAGGAGCAGGCGCTGCTGCTCCATCACCTGTGCCTCGCCCTCCCGCAACAACCGCCTCCGCGCATCACGATGGCTGCTTCGACCGTGCCATCTCCCCAACTCAAAATGTAGTGGAGACCTCGGTGGTGCCTTTGTTGAAAACAAAGCGCATTCCTGGATCAGATGGGCCCAACTGCGAAGGTTCGGTTAGGGACGCGGAAACGCTTGTCGGTCCGAACCGGCTAACGCAGGCGTCAAATTGAAGAGGCTACTGAAGTGACGCACTTGGAACTCGGCAGGTCAACGCGCGACGGCGAAGACTGGAACGGTCACAGACGGAACTGGCGTGCGCCATCGACAAGCAACGCCGTGACACCAAAGTGACCGACTACACGACCGTCAGCAGGTGGGTGCGCGTGATTGAACCACCGGCGCCGGCCAACCGAGTGCCTCTGTCGGGAATCGCCGCCAAGCGCGGCCGCCAGCATTGGTAGGTGATTGGGGCGCCATCCCGATGGCTGGCGCGAGCGGCGCGGTCCGGATATTCAGGGTGCGAGCTTACAGAACAACGCACGACAGCGGCCGCTCCGAGGGTTGAGCGACTACAAACAGGGAAACGTTCAGGGTGCGAAAGACAACGGAAGCAATGCACGCAGGACTCAGTAGCGCCATCTGCGAACTCCGGAGACGAATGGAATGGTCATAGGTGGAACTGGCCCACGGCATCGATAAGCACGGTGCGAGGAAGACCGATCACGGGACGATCAGCAGGTGGGAGCGCGGCGTCGAATCGCCATCGCCAGGCCATCGGGCGGCGCTCGCCAAGATCGCGGCGAAGCACAAGCACGATGGGCTCGCCGACATTTTTCGTGCGCCGACAATTGCCTGGCGCTTGGTTGCAAGGCTGAAGGTCGACATCGGAGATGAAAACGTAGCGTGCATACCGGGTGCGGCCCGAAGCGGCCCGGCCCCTTGGCCGACTGATCGAGAGCGGTGCGGCTAGATTCCCAAACCACCTGGACGGAAGGTTCCTACTGCGGCTCCCGGGTTCTCAGCTGGGGACTCTCAGGCGGTCGGGGGTCTACGCCTGGAACGAAAGCTGAGTGAATTCTCTTGGTGTCAACGTAGGTCAGGAACAGCATTTCCCTCATGGCTCTTTCCTCAACAACTCTGTTCAAGACTGGAATCGGTGGCCGGCGAACGTCGTGGTTCCAATCGATACGGACGAATGCCTGCTCTCCAGAACGAACTTCGACGGAAATGGGCACGCCGTCCGCAAGGGATAAAGAATGACGGCCGGGGCGGACGTTCAGTGCGAAGAAAAAACCTTGTTTCACCTCAGCGATTCTCTCACCGTCGCAGACGATGGTCATCCACGACCGGGCTGGTGTGTCGCGCTGGGAGTATACGAACACTCGCGACAAGTCATCCGCGGTAGCTGCTCGGCAGAGAAGGACGAAGACCGTAACAGCAGCAAGAGCTAGATGACGCCTCATCAAACAAGATTCTACTCATTGATACCCCGGCAAGGATAGCTCGACGAAAACGGCGTGGCGTTTAGGAATCGGCCGCCTGGATCAGGTGCTTGCTTCCCGAGGTTGGCCAGAGGTCGCGTAGAAGGAAGCGTGGGGTGATCTCCCCGAAGGCGGCTTCCGGCCCCTCAACGGCAGCCAGATGTCCGAGTTGTCGCACCATTTCGGCCAAATGGCAACCGCCTCTGTTTTGTGAGCTCCGACCGTTGTCGCCTAATGGCCGGCGTGGCAATCCACCGCAGATTAACCTGTCCCCCATTTCCTGCTATTCATACCGCAGCGCTGTCACCGCCTCAGTCCGCAGCGCTCTTCTCGCGGGCAGATAAGCCGCGAGCAGCGACACGGCGAGCAGGCTGCCCACCGCGCCCCCGATGGTCGCAGCGTCGAAGCGGCCGAGCCCATACAGGAGACTCTCCAGCAGCTTCGTAGCTGGCCACGCGAGGAGCAGCCCAGCGGCGGCACCCGTAGAAACCAGCAGCACCGCTTCGCGCAGAATTAACGCCAGGATATCGGAGCGTTGCGCGCCCAGCGCTGTGCGGATGCCGATCTCGAAGCGGCGGCGCGTCACACGGAATGCCATCAGACCGTACAAGCCGGCGGCCGCCACGATCAGCCCCAGACCTGCGAAAAAGCTGGAGAGTGTGGCCAGCAGCCGTTCGCGCAGCAAGGTGCGGTCGATCTGTTCGGTCAGCGTATTCACGTCCACTACCGGAACGTCGCGGGCAAGTTCGCGCATCAGCGCACGAATCTCGGGCGCCAGCGCGGCCGCATCGCGCGTCGCTCGAATGGCGAAGTGCATACGTTCCAGCGTCACCGCGCCTTGCTGGTAGGGGAAGTACGCCATCCGTACCGGCGGCTCGCGCAGATCGTGGTAGCGGGCATCCTGGACGATGCCGACCACTTCGATGGGTTCCACACCGCGCATAAAGAAACGCCGCCCCAATGGGTTCTGGCCGCCGAAGAACTCCCGGGCTGCGGTTTCGTTGAGGATCGCCACTTTGGGCGCGGTACTCGCGTCGGTGCGGCTAAACCCCCGGCCCAGCACGACCGACATGTGGAAGGTTTCGAAAAAACGCGCATCCACCGCGTTCCCTTGCAGGGATCGGGGCGTACCGGGGTTGAGGTCGTCCGGAATTCGAATCCTGCCGCCAAAGCGGCCGGGTGTCATTGGACGGAATCGCGACATGCTGGCGGATTTCACGCCGGACAGCAATTGCAGTCCCTCCATCACGGCCGCGTAGAGGTTCATCATGCGGTCGCCACTGTATCCGCTGGTCGCCGGCTCGATGGCGAAGAAAAGCAGGTTCTCGCGTTCGAAGCCGGCGTCAAAGCTGCGCAAATTGCCGAGTGTTCGCGCCAGCAGTCCGGCTCCGATGGCCAGCGCCACGCTGAGGGCGATTTGGAAAACCACTAAGGCACTGCCGGGGCCGGCTCCAGGGCCGCGCGAGACCGGCATCCCGGCGCATTTCAGTTCGGGATAGGGGTCGACGCGCGTGGCGCGAATCGCCGGGGCCAGTCCAAACAGCAGCGTGGTCGCAATCGCCACGGCCGTAGCGAAACCGAGTACGGCCATGTCCAGGTGCATATCGAGTGCGAAGGGCCTGGGCCCATCCCCGACTAGGCGCACCAGCAGACCGCGGCTCCACTGCCCAAAGAGCAGCCCCAGCGTGGTGCCTGCCGCGGCCAGGATCAGGCTCTCGGTGAGCAGTTGCCGGATGAGCCGGCCGCGTCCTGCTCCGATCGCCAACCGGACCGCCATCTCCTTGCGCCGCGCCTCGGCCCGGGCCAGCAACAGGTTGGCCAGGTTGGCGCAAGCGATGATGAGGACCAGGCCGACCGCGCCCATCAGGATGGCCAGCGGCTTTGAGTATGCGGATCCCACCGGCGATTGCCCGCGCGCAAACGGTAACGCCAGCATGTAGTCGCGCGGGCTTGATCCCAGCGGACCCAGTTGACGGGCCTGCGAATGGCTACGGTGCTGGTACAGTGCATCCAGTTCGGCGCTGGCCTGCGCCATGCTGACGCCGGGCTTGAGGCGTGCAGCGGCGCTCATCCACCAAGTGTTCGCATTCTCCATCATGGTTGGCGAAAACTGCGTCATGAGTACGAAGATATCGGGACTGTCGCCGATCTGAACACCGTGAAACTCCGGCTCCACCACGCCGACAATGGTGTAGGGCCGGTCGTTGAGACGGATGGCCTTGCCGAGGGCTTCGGGGGCGGCGGAGAACTTGTGGCGCCAATAATCGTGGCTGATGACGCAGACGAAACCGGCTCCGGGCCGGTCATCGCCGATAGTGAGCACCCGGCCTAGTGATGCATGCACTCCGAGTGTCGGAAAATAGGAACCCGAGACCTGCGTGCTGTTGGCGGTTTCGGTCTCTCCCTGCAGGCTCACCTTCAACGCGTCGACGGACGAGAAACCGAAGACTCCCTGGTAGGAATTGGTGTGGGTGGCGACTTCGGTGAATTGGGGATAACTGAAGTCACTGGATGGATCACCCGTCTGCCGTTGGGTAGCCAGCAGCACCAGTTGTTCCGGCTTCTCCACCGGCAGCGTGCGCAGCAGCAGCGCATTGACCAGGCTGAAGACGGTGGTGTTGGCGCCGATTCCAAGGGCAAATATAAGCACCGCAACCGCCGTAAAACCGGGGCTCCGAGCCAACAAGCGCAAGGCGTAACGGCCGTCTTGCGCCAGCCGCGCGAGCCACAGCCAACCCCAAACTTGACGCGTGTCCTCGCGGACCAGAGCGTCGTTTCCGAAATCGCGGCGCGCCGCGTGGACCGCCTGCCGCGGCGACAGGCCTTCCGCCTCACGCTCCTCGCCGATTTCGTTGAGATGCCATTCGATCTCGCGGTTCAATTCCTCCTCGCGCGTCGCGCGGCGCCCTCGCCATGGCCACAGCTTCATGTTCAGACCTCCTCAGGGCGGCGCTTCATCACCTTGGCAATGGCCTGCGCTAGCCGCTCCCATTTGGATTCTTCAGCTATCAGTTGTTTGCGTCCGGCGGATGTGAGGCGGTAGTAGCGTGCCTGCCGGTTCTTGTCGGGCATCTGCTCCCAGTTCGCCGCAATCCAGCGTTGTTTAAGAAGCCGGTTCAGTGCCGGGTAGAGTGAGCCGTGGTCCACTTGCACGGCCTCGTCCGACAATTGCTGGATGAGTATTACGATGGCATGACCGTGCGCAGGGCCCAGTCGTAAGCACCGTAGGACCAGCATATCGAGGGTGCCCTGCATGAGTGCGACGCGGTTGCTCTCGGGCTTCGGCATGTGATAGTAGAGATTCTACTATCGAGTAGACGCGTGCGGGGAACAACGGTTAGCAAACTTCCCTGCTTGACACCTCCGATCTCTTCAACCACGCAGTCAGGCATCTGCGTCGGAATGTAGTGGGAACAGCTGCCAGCGGCACCTCCTCCCATGCTGAATTGGGACGCGAGGCCAACCGCGGTGGGCCACGCCACCAAATCGAAACCACCAGGCGTCCGCGGAATGCCAATTGCAGAATCCTTTGGAGCACCGGCGCGACAAATCCTCCCTGACGCCGAAAGGTTTACAACGTGTTGCTGCGCAGTCGTCCGTCACGGGCCCCGGAAGTCGCCTTCTGTAAGCGTGGGGTGAGCTCCCTGAAAGCCGTTTCGACCAATTGCCCTAGTTCAGCACGTCAGACTACATCGGTAAAACGCTGCGCGACTACACAGGATCTATTCTTTGACACAATAATTGGACATGTTTGTGGCACCACAGGAGACCGCGTCGCCGCAGTGGAAAGAATCATACCCCGGCCACCGGACGACGTTGCTCCAATGCGAGCGGCTTTCGTGCGTATGGTCTCGAAGCAATGGCAGATTTGTGTTCCACCGGCGTTGGCGGGCTGGGGACAAGGGATGGCCGGTTCCCAGTTTGCGAAGGGACGTTTTATCGGAGAGATGTACGCGCGTGCGTGCTACTCGATGCTCCTGGTAAGCCAACGGGGGCCAAGTTTGCTGCGCGCCCTGGTTCGCGTGGCGGCATTGTTGCCGCCCTCGCGCGTGCTGACCATAGAGCTTGGCTCGGCGTTGATCGCCGGAATGCAGCATCTATTGCCGAAGGCCGTTAATCGGCAACTGCTTCTTACGTCCGCGCTCATGGGCATGCTGGACGTGGTCCTGGACGACGCTGCTTCGTCTGGAGAGCCGGCTGCGCTTCGGGTTGCCTCATTGACCGCACGGCCTTGCCCAGAGAATCTTTTGCCAACGGAAAAAATGATTGTAGCCTTGGCGCAAGCGGCTTGGCAGACGGAAACTGCTTGGCAAGAGGAATACTGGGTCAGCGTTCTGCAGCCAGCCGTCCGCAAATACTGCGAAGCAGAGCTTCTGGCTGTCAAATGCGTACCCGACCCGACAGGAATGGGCCATCGATGGGCCGGAATCGACGCCGTCATAAAGGGAATGTGGTACGTCGCGGGGCCACAAATGGGTCTCGAAGCCGACTGTGCGAGATTTGAGAAGGACCAGTGGAATCGAGAGCAGCAATGGATGGCGGACACGTGCTTATTGATGCAGATGATCGACGATTGGGTCGATCAGGACGAGGATCGAGGCGCAAGGCTGACTCCAGTTGTGGCAGGCGATTGGAATCTTGAGTCCGCGGCCGAGCTGTTCGACAAGACGGTCCGGGATTTGGGCGTGTTGCTGGACACAAGTGGAATCCAGAAGCCGGTTCTGAAAACTGTTTTTGCCGATCTCTATAGGGACTACCTGCACACCGCGATGGATGCCATGCGCGCCGGAGTCGCAGCATAGGGAATGGTAACGGCGCAGCGGCGATCAAAAAGATCGTCAGGCGCTGCTCCGACCTCCCCTGGCGGGATCACTCGCCCGTTGGCGACCACGCAGGACCATTCTCGCCGGTTCGGACAGCGGCAGCGGGAGCTACCGGTCAACGGGGTAGAAACTCGGCCAGGGGCGGGAATTGCGGCTAGAACGCAAAAAGCCCGCCGCGGCATGCCGGGCGGGCCAGGAGGGAGGCGGGCGATGCTACTGATGCGGTAAGTTCGCTCCCCCTTCTCGGATTTGAAGGACTCGACGGTGTGGCCGGCCTTCTTCATCGCGCCAGCCATGAACCCGCGGACCGTGTGTTTCTGCCAGCTCATCTGGGTCATGATCTCCTCCAGCGTGGCGCCGTCCTTGCGCTGGAGCATCGCGACGACCTGGGCGGTCTTGCTGCCCTCGCGGGGCCCGGATTCCGTTTTGGCGGGCTTCGCGCCCTTCGGGGCTTTGGGGCCCTTTTCCGCAGTGGTGATCGCGGGAGTCGACTCGGTTGTCGCAGGCGTTACGACCGCGGGCTCGGCGGCTTGTGGGGGGGACCGAAGCGGCATCTACGGCTTTGGGCGTCTTGTTGGCCGGGGTCGTCTCCTTCGTCGCCTTGGCTTTCGGCGGCGCGCCCTTGGCCACCCGTGCGCCAGCCTTGGCCTTGGGTTCCGCCTTCGGCTTCGCCGCCTCGCCCAGCTTCTGGATGCGCTCCCAGATCTTGCCGGCGGCGACCTTGGCGTTTTTGAACTTCTTCACCGGGGTTACCCCCGGCGGGCTGTTCCAGATCGCAATCAGCCGATCCGCGGGCCATTTCGCAATCAGGCTCGCGAGTTCCTTCTCGCTGGCGAACGCGTCAAAGGGGGTGGTGGTGGTCGCGGCGGCCTCTTCGGGAGTGGCGGACGCGCTGATGTTGTTGTCGGTATCGATCGTAAAAGTTTTCATGTAAGTTCCTTCTTTCTGGCGGCTTGCCGCCGGGACGATCACATTCATCACTCCGGTCGCGGACACCAGCAAGGCAATTCTGCTGGTAATCGCCGACAAAGATCGCGTTGCGGCCAGTTGATCCTAGATGAGGCCAGGTGAAGGGGCACGGGACCCAATTCAGCGCCAAGATGCAGGAGGCTGTAGCCGCCCTGCTCACGCATCGGAACCAGGAGGAAGCGGCTCGCGCCGTGGGCATCAGCGTTGCGACACTCCTGCGCTGGCAGAAGGTGCCGGAGTTCGATGCCGCCTATCGGGACGCGCGCGCCTCGCGTCTCGACAGTCGATAGCGCGATTGCAACAGGCCTCCAGCGCCGCCGTAACCACCCTGCTGAAAATCATGGTGGATCCCCTAGCACCGCATTCCACTCGCGTCCGTGCCGCCGGCAGCGTGTTGGACCATTCAGCCAAAGCCATCGAGATCGAGGATATCGAGGCGCGCGTCACCGAATTGGAGCAACTGGCGGCGGCCAGCAAAACACGATGAGGACAAGATGACCAGGCTGGCCAACCGACTCCGGAAACTCGAAGGCAAATGGCGGGACACCACGGGCTGGTGCCGCATACGGAGGAATGGCTCAGCTATTGGAAACGAAAGGTCGACCAGTTCATCGCGGGCGAAGAGGTGGATCTCATGGGCATTTCGCTTGACGTGACGGACTCCATCATCGCGGAGAGCCGGCAAGCGGGGCAGCCGTGAGATGCAGTCCAAGCTCAAATCGCGAATAGCCAATCTGGAACGGGTAGTGCGGAAACTGTCACCGGGAGTGCTCGAAGAGTCGCCGGCGCCAATGATCGCCGGATGGCTCTCCGGCTGGGGAATCGTGCGTGGTGAGAATGAAAGCTTGGCGGAGACGACGGCCCGTGCGATGGGGATTACCAGCCGAAAGCTTCGGGCAATACTGGAACTCCGCAGCCGGGGCCAGGGGATGAACGGCGTATGAGAGGTATTCGAATGAGGAGCACGCTGCGCGAGATGGAATCTCTGGAATTCCTTCGCAAGCCATTGGGTTCGGCCTCTACGCCTGACTTGCGTCCTCTGATTTTTGCTCACGAAGTGTGAATGGCGCTCTTGCCACTTCTACGCCGTCCATGTATCCGATGAGGAAGTGAAGACCTTCTTCCTTAACCAAAACGGGTATCGGCGCTAACAAGCTAAAGCCGCCCGGCGCATCAGTGAACGCGGATGCAAACGTCCCCACGATAGGTTCGGCGAATGAAGGACCGATCATCAACGAAAGCGCGGCGTGAACAATCGCGGTCTGGTCTGCAGTCATCCGCACATTCGATCACTCTGTCAGTCATCTACATCAATACCGAGTGGGTTCACATAGTGAGGCCATTTCAGGCCCAGTTCTCAAAATGAACGATCCTGTGCGATACGGTTCAGAATCGTTTCGAGCTGGGAATAACCGTTCTTGAGCAGAAAAGTGCGCGCCCGGCCGTAGCTCTTGGAGCCCGCGAAGTAAAACCCGGCCTCACCCGAGCCGAGATCCGCAGGCGATACGGATGGAACTGACAAGCAATCGGTAACGCTCGAAAGGGCCCGCGCGAGCCGGCCAGATCCCTCCGTTGCCGGCGCGATCTCGATCGCCAACTCCGACAGGAACGACAAATCGGGACGATAGCCGGTTAGCCCTACGATTGCGTCGACGACGACGGCCCGTCCTCCGCTGAGCACCGAACAGAACCGTCCGCCATCGGCCTCGCTGATGGATTCAACGGCTGCTCGACGCTCGACCTGAAGCCACGAAGGTGGTTTGGACGCGAACTCGTTGGCCTCGGAGACCACACGCTGACGCTCGGAAAGCGGATCCGAAGCAACTTCGACGCAAGGACGCCGGTTAAGCGAACGCGTGGCCCAGATTACGCGTGTTCCAGGCACCGTATCGGCATGGGCGGCCAGTTGCCGAATCGCGTTGGCTGCGGAGTGACCATGACCTACCAGCAGGATTGTCTTTCCACCGAGGGAACCCAGACTCGCGTGCAGTGCCCCCAGATTCCTGATGAGCCGTCCGGCGAGCGCGCGTTCCCCCGTCGCCGGGATTCCTCCGAAGCCGAGAACCGCCGGTAGTCCATACGTGCCAGAGGCGTCGATCACCGCATCCGCCTCGAAGGTCTGTTCGCCAGACGGTCCATCGACCAGCAACCGGAACGGACGCTCCGCACGGATTGGATGTCCCGCAAAGTCAGATCGCGTAAGTCCCGCCCTGCCTGCTGCGACGACGCGGCGGCCTGTCTTGACCCGTCCCGCTAGAACATCGCTGTTCGCCAGGGGAACCAGAACGTGATCGACGAATTCGGGACCCGTCAGCAGCGCATCGTCCGCCGAAAGTTTGCCGCCCAGGATTTCAGCAGCACCTGGTGGAAGGTTCATCGCGAGGGGCGAAAAGAACCGCGTGGGCCCCCATCTACGGATCGAGCCGCCAATCTCATCTTGTTCGAGGACCGTGACGTCCCAACCCCTTCTCACCCCACCCAGAGCGGCAGCCAGTCCGATGGGTCCCGCTCCGATCACAATCAGCCGGTGACCAGTCACTTCTTTCGCGTCATCGCATTCATGGTCTGCGGCCAGTGGGCGATCGTCCCGCCACCGCGGATCACGGCCGCGACGTTCAACGCCTCAGCCAGCTCTTCGGGAGAAATTCCTGCGTCGGTGCAGGCCGACGCATACGAATCGATGCAGTAGGGCTCCTGAATCGCGTTGGCGACGGCGTAGGCGATCAATTTCTTGGTCTTCGCATCGAGGGCGCCCGGTTCCATGGTCTCGGAGTACCACTTCAGGAAAAGTTCGAAGAGCTTCGGATTCGAATTGGAGATTTCGCCAAATCGCGCGAGATCTTCCGACAGGTAGTAACTGGGCATGCAGTTCCTTTCGCGGTGAAATCAATGCGCGGCAGGCGCGCAGGCCGCCACTGTGGCGGCTGAGGGGTGCCTGGGATCGATGGGGCGCAGGTCACAACCATTCATTTCCTGGCTGATCTCCAGAGGGCCGTAAGCAAACTCAAAGGGACGCGTCCACCGAGGCCCTTCGGACGGAGGATAGACCCAATACTTCTCGGCGACCATCGCGTGACAGCAGAAAACTGCTCGCCCGCTTCCTCCCTGGGATTTGCACGGCCAGCCGGCGCGCCGGGCTACGCTCGGCGTGTCCTCATAAAGCGCGCGTACGATACCCATCTCGCGGCGCAGATCGATTCCGAAATGATCGACGAACGGCTTGGGCGCTCGCGGATCCGGCAGTTGATCCTCTTCCGCGATCGGAATCGAGGAAAAGATCAGGTTGATGCCGCCGGGAAACGGATACTTCACATAGCCCGGCCGGGCGTTCTCAGGCTGAGTGCCCAGGGCGAGTATTTTGGAGAACGGCAGATGATCTACCTCGTCCACCTTGACGTGCAGATGAACGCTGTCCGCCATCCGTAGCGCCGCGAAGAATGGGAACGCGGGATCCAGCAGCGAAAGCGCCTCGTCCACTTCCAGGTCGGAGACCAGACCTAGTGCACGGAATTCCCTCAGAGTCCGCCGCCAGGCTCCGGGGTCCAGGAAATCGGGCTTCCAATCCGCCGTTCTTGCGCGGCTGCCCCCATTCGGCGCGGCACGCAGCCAGCGAAATCGCTCTGCCGGCGGCAGGCTCGCAACGCCACTCGTCCAGAGGCCCGTGCGGACCGGCTCGACGAAGACCGGCGCGATCCCGGCGTTTTCCATCGCGTGCGCCCAAGCTTCGTGATCGTAGGAGACGCGCCGGATTTCGAGGTCCGGCTCACCATCCGCAGGAAGATCGATGAGGGCGTAGTGAACCGCAGGGTCTCCATCGTGATCGGGCTTCCCGACGACGCCGCAATTGACTGCGAAACGGCCATCGGCCAGACGCCGGACGAACGGAAGCCCGGAGTGGGTGCAGACGAACCCGCGAACGCCAAAGCGATCGAGCCAGGCTTCCAGGCGGAGGTCGTCCAGTTCCGCTTCGTAGAGGAACTCACTGGTGTAGCCGGGACTGCCGTGGCAGAGCAGGACGGAACCTCCTTCCAGCTCGACGATTCTTTCATTGGGCCAGGTCGATAGCCACTCGCGCGATCCATCGCCAAGACCCTCCGTGGCCAACTCAAACGCCTCGCAACTGATCTTCTCGTCGTCAGCGGAGCTGTATCCGCAGCCGCAGCTTTTTGAGCCGGCCACTGCCTGTTGCTCGTGATTGCCGGCGACGAAGAGATCGAACCCCGACCGGATCATGTCGACGATCTGGTCGCTGTGGCCACAGCATCCGATGGCATCGCCGATGAACGCTTTGAGGCCGGCGCCGGTCCGGGACGTATCGGTCAGGCAGGCATCAAGCGCAGCAAGATTTCCATATGCGCCGCCCATTACGGCGAGCTTTCGCGGGCGATTCGGGGTTTCACTCATCAGGATCGACTTCCCGGTTTGGAGGTTTTGAACTTAAGGCTGCAGCAGCCTAGATTAATGGCGTCGTGGGACGAGCCGGACTCCACTCCATTGGCCAGCGCGTATGTTACTGCCTTGCCGTCCCGGCACGAGGTGACCAGTTCCGCGTCGCGCAGGACACGCAGATGGTGCGAGAGCAGGCTCTGTCGAACGCCGAGGTGCTGGTTGATCTCGGTAACGTTGCAGGAGCCGCCTAGGAGCACTTCGACGACCGCCAGGCGCGTCGGATCGGCGAGCACGGCAAGCTTCGTGGCACAGTCGCCGGAAGTCCGGTTTGGTTTCATGTCCATGTCCGCCTGAAATGGAAATCTTAAGCTACAACTGCCGTTGAAATCAACCAGGATTGATATGTCTCTGCGTTTGTATGCTGTCCACCTCACCGGTTTCCGCGGCGTGGGCGGAGCCACCAACCGGCTGCGACGAGCGGCGGCAATGTCAGCGCCAGGAGGATGACCGAAGCCGCGGCCACCAGCGGTGTGATCGCAAAGCGCAGATTCGGCCAGATGACTCGGGGAAGTGTCTCGGAGTATCGCGTGGCGAGAAACAGCGTCAACGTGATTTCATTCAGCGAAATCACCAGCGCGAACAGCGTCGCGGCGAGCACGGCAGGCATGACGAGCGGCAGGGTCACGAATCGGAAAACCTGCCACGCACCTGCACCGAGTCCGTGTGCGGCTGCTTCCAGGTTCGGATCGACCTGTTTCAGCGAAGCGCGGAGCACCAGGTACGCCACCGGAATCGCCAGCACGGAGTGCGCCAGCGCCAAGCTGAGATGGGTTCCCCAGAGAAACGTCAATCGCACCACGGCCAGCATCCCGGCCGCGAGCGCGACGGCCGGCAGCACCATTGGAAGCAGAAGCGCGCCCTCCCACACTCCCTTCCAACGGAAATGGCTCCGTACCAGCGCCATCGCCGTCGCGAGAGCGGTTGTAACAGAGATTGCCGCAGTCAGCGCGGCGATCGTCAGGCTGTTGCCGAGAGCTTGAACCCAACCCGGACTCGCGAAGAAGTGCCTGTACCACTGCAAGGTCCATTCATCGCGCGGCAGTTCCAGATAGCGTGAAGGAGTGAATGAAACCAGTATCGTAAATACCAGGGGCACCAGCAGGATCGCGACGACGAGATACGCGAGCCACTTCACGCAAGCCTCCTTCGGACGGAGGACATCGCGTAGGCCGTCGCGGCCAGAATGCCGATGAGCACGACGTTCAACGCCGCCCCAAGCGTCCAGTTCAGTTCCTGCATCACCTGCCGCTCCACCTCGACCGCTACCGTGTATTGCGCCGGCTGTCCCAGCAGGTACGGGCCAAGAAAAGCGCTGGCGCTCCAGAGGACCGTCAGAATCGCTGCCGCTGCGACGCCGGGCATGCTGAGGGGCAGCGTCACGCGCCAGAACGCGGCTGCTGCCGAGGCGCCCAGCCCTCTCGCCGCCTCCACCAGGTGGTACGGAACTCCTTCGAGCGCGGCGGCGATCGTCAAGGCGGCATATGGAACCAGCAGCATGACTTCCCCCGCGACCACGGGGAGAAATCCGCTTGCGCCAAAAATCATCTTCACTCCGAAGACGAAGACCAGAATATTCGTGAACTTGGGCAGCGCGATCAGCAGCACCAGCGCGATCTTTCCCCGCGGCGTGGCGCGGTAGACGGCGTATCCGAGCAGATAGCCGATCGACAAGGTCAGCGTGGTCACCACGATCGCGAGCAATGCCGTGAATCCGAAGAGACGGTGATAGAAGGGTTCCGTCAGAATTTTGTGGAAGCTTTCCAGCGACCACGTGCCGGCCTGATAGAAAAGCGTATCGAGGCTTTTCTCGCCGGACGTATCGCCGCGCGAGTAGACGCTCATCCGCAGCACGAACACGAGCGGTGTAAGTACTCCCGCCAGCCATAGCAGTGCGGAAGGGGCGAGAAGCAGCCTCCAGGACCTCATCCCTGCAATCCGAAGAAGTTGGATACGAAGGGGCTTGCCGGCTTCAGGTAAAGATCGAGCCCGCGGCCGGTCTGTTCGATGCGGCCGCCATCCATTACCGCGATGCGATCGGCGATCGCGAGCGCTTCCTCCTGGTCGTGAGTGACCAGGATCGTGGGGATACGGAGCCGCTGTTGAAGCGACCGCAACTCATCGCGCATCCGTAAACGCACGTTACGGTCGAGATTGGCCAGCGGCTCGTCCAGCAGAAGCACCGCAGGCTCGATCACCAGCGCCCGTGCCAGCGCGACGCGTTGCTGCTGGCCTCCCGATAACTCGGCAGGCTTCCGTTTCTCCACGCCTTCGAGACCAACCAGCGAGAGAACGTCCGCGGCACGACGCTTGCGTTCTTCCTTCGGCACGCCTCGCATCCGCAGACCGAACTCCACATTATCGAGAACAGACAGGTGGGGAAATAGTGCGTAGTTCTGGAAGACCATGCCCACGTTGCGCTCCTCGGGAGCGAGTCGCGTGACGTCGCGGCCTTGAATCCGAACGCTGCCGGAATCGGCCATTTCGTAACCACCGGCTATGCGCAGGAGCGTTGTCTTTCCGCAGCCGGAAGGTCCCAGCACCGCCAGCAGCTCGCCCGGGGCCAGCGCGAGCGATGCTTTACATACCGCAGGCACTGCGCCAAAACTCTTGGATATTTCCTGAAACTCGATCATGCCCCCGCCCTAGACGAGCACTTCCTGGTTCCATCTCCCGGTCATGTCGTCCCAGTGTCTCAGATAGGTCTCGTAGGGATAATAGTGCAGCTTCGCGAAATCGGCCTCGGTATGGGGATTCACGCGTGCCCAGAGCGGATCGCGGCGCGCTTGGGCGGCGGCGATTTCGGGAATCGGGCTCGGAAATCCGGCGGCCGCATACTCTCGCTGAAACTCGAGGCTGGCGAACTGATTGATGAACTCGTGGGCCAGCTCACGATTCCGCGTGCCTCGGGGAACCAGCCAGATCGCCTGAAAGTGTGCGCAGTCGCCGGTAAGGAAAATGTCGAGCGACCGCTGTTCCCGCAGCAGGCCGAAGGTGTCGACGCTATGAATGTTGCCGACCTTCACGTTGCCTTGCAGCAGATTGAAAGCCATGTCCGGCGACGTGGTCCACCAGTGCGCTACCTTGCGGCGTTGAGCATGCGCGAAGGCGAAATTGTCTTCGAAGTCTTCCGCGAGTGCCTGGGCGGCGCGTCCGGGGTAACGTGCCGCTGCAAAAGTATAGAGCGACATGTAGCTGGCACGGTACAAGCCGGGATTGCGATCGAGCACTTCGTTCCAGCCTTGCGGTTGCGACGTAGCGGCGGTGTTATAGATGCCGGTGTGCAACGCGTCGGGCCAGGTAAGCCCCCAGCCGTCTTCAAACACCCAGTTGCGCATTGCGCTCGGATGAAACAGCCGCGCATTCGGAATCTTGCGCCAGTCGAGCTTTTGGAAATGGCCGCGGCGGATCACCGCATAGACCTGAAACGGCGCGACGATCATCACATCGTAGGGCGGCTGGTCCGGCGGCGCGATCAGAAGCTTCGGGATCTCCTCTCCCCAGCCGTTGTCGAAGAGCACGGTAGCGCCGGTCGCTTTTTCGAACAGAGGCTTCAGCGCGCGTTCGAACGTCTGACCCCATGGGCCTGCCCATGTGAACACGGTAAGACTGGGTTTGCCGCGGCTGCGCGAGCATCCGTAACCCATCGCGGAGGCCAGCAGGGATCTCCTCGACCAGGGTCTCAGCACCATTCCTCCATCAGACACCGCCTGATCGCAGCCATGGCCGTCTCCAAGTGTAGAATACGGCGGGTTTAGTTTAGAACAGCGCATTAAGGCCTTGGCGGACGAAAACCCGCCTTCGCATGTTGCGCGCTCCTCATCGATAAGCTACCCGGATGACGCAGCCGAATTATTGAGTTGCGGCGTACTTCCCAATGTTTGCATAATTGGGCAGATATGCAAATTGATATTCGTCGAATCGCTCCAGCCGTAGCTGTTCTAGCGCTCCTCTTCAGCGCGGGCGTCGATACCCTGCTGCTTGCAGATACTCCGACCGCGTCGATCATGGGCACCGTAAACGATGCGAGCGGAGGTGTCTTGGCGGACGTGGTCGTCAGCGCGAAGAATATCGACACGGACGTCACGCGCAGCACAACCACCAACCAGGCGGGGAACTACCTGTTTCTGGGCCTTGGTGCAGGATCCTATGAAGTTTCGGCCTCACGTTCCGGCTTTATGACTGCCCGGAGATTGGGTCTGGTCTTGCGGGTCAGCGACGAAGTACGTATCGACCTCTCGCTGACGGTGGGCGAAGCGAGGGAAAGCGTGTCCGTTACCGCTGCAGCGCCCCTTGTGCAAACCGAATCAGGTACGGTCTCGACGGTGGTAAATAAACAGGCGATCCAGGAATTGCCCAACGCTGGCCGCCAACTCCAAAATCTGGCGCTGATCGTTCCCGGAGTTTCGGGAGGATGGAATCTCTCCACTGCTGCGAACCGATACGGCAAGGCCCGCGAAAACACGGAAGGGGCGTTCAATGTGAACGGGGCGCGAAGCCGTTCGAACGACTACCTCTTTGACGGCATGCCGATGCTGGTACAGCAGTACAGCGTTTTCAATTTCGAGCCGTCGAACGAGGCCGTACAGGAATTCGCGATACTCTCCGTGATCCCGCCGGCCGAGTACGGCCGGACCATGGGAGGCCAGGTCAATGTAGTCACGCGCACCGGGTCCCACGCATTCCATGGCGCCGGATACGAATTCTTTCGTAACGATGTGTTGAATGCAAACGATACGCTGAGAAAGCGTGGCGGCCTCGAACGCGGGCAAGTACGGCACAATCAGTTCGGAGGCAGTCTCGGCGGGCCCATTTGGAAGCAGAAACATTTCTTCTTCGTAAACACAGAGTTGCTGCGAAACCTGGAGGCCTCCTCCAGCCGCACGGTGAATGTACCCACCCCGGCGGAGCGCAGCGGGTCGCTAAATTATACGGACTCCACCGGTGTTCGTCGCGTGCTCGATCTCTCGAACCAGATCACGTCCGTCAGCAAGAAGCTGCTGTCCCTGTATCCGGAACCGAACACCTCCCTGGCCGGCGGCAACTACACGGCGGGCCTTGCGATCGGCCTGCATGACTATCAGTACGCGGCCCGCAGCGATCATCACTTTTCCAATCTCGATGTGGTGACGATTCGCACCGCCTGGAATCTCAACGATCAGATCTATATCATCGATCTGTTCGGAGGACCGTATATTCCCGGATTTCCCCTTCCGAATCCCGAGCGTACGACGAATGGAACGCTGGGCTATTCGCATGTCTTCGGACCGCAATTGCTGAATGAGACTCGGATCGGCGTGAACCGCTATGGAAACATTCTGGCGAATGGCGATCAGCGGAATGCATCTGAGTTCGGCCTGCCGAACGGCACGAATGCGAACGGAATTCCCAGTATTTCCTTCGCGCAGGGTGGGTTGGCTGACCTGGGCGGCCTTGATTGGTACAACCGCGACCAGAATGAGACCACCGTCTTTGCGTCGGATATCGTGAGCGTGCTGCGCGCCTCACACAGCATGAAATTCGGCGTCGAAGGAACCCGTCATCACTTCAACACCCGCGGCGCTTCCAATCAGCGCGGGTCCATTTTTTTCGATGGCTCCCGCAATACGTTGATCCCCAAGACGGCCGCCAACGCAGAAGCCAATGTGCTGGCGGATCTGATGCTGGGTCTACCCTATCAGGCGACCATCACGACGGGCGCGTTCGGCCGCGGCTATCGCCAATCGTCGTGGGCGTGGTTTGCACAAGATAGCTGGCGTGCTACTCGCCGTCTGACACTGGACTACGGACTGCGCTACGAATACAGCGCGCCGTACACCGAGGTGAACAGCAAGCTATCGAACGTTGTGCCGGGCCTCGGGCTGGTGACAGCGAAGAGTTCCAACTGGCCCGGCTTTTATCGGCCGGATCGCAACAACTTTGGACCTCGGGCCGGTTTTGCGTATGACGTGACCGGCAAGGGACGGACGGTTATTCGCGGAGGGATGGCCGTCCTTTACGAAACCCTGTTGCAGGCCAGCACGGTCCAGCAGGTGGAGAACAATGCGCCTTTCTCGGCAGCTGCGGTTACCACGGCGCCTACGCCGTTCGCGAAAGACTCCAGCCCGTCGCAGACGTTGCTCAATCTGCGATCCAGTGCGCAGCCGTCGAATTCGCTGGCGGCGGTTCCCCTCGATCTTAGCAATCCCTACAGCACGCAGTTTTCGTTCGACGTGCAGCAGGCGCTCAGCCAAAGCTGGCTGGTGGAATTGGGCTATCGGGCGACCCGCGGCGTGAGACTGCCGTTCAACTACAACATCAACCAGATTCCGGTTGATCTGCTGACTGCCGGTCAGCGGAGCCAAATTGCGGCGCTGATCAGCCTGGGAGCGGATACCGCCCCGGTCGTGGACAAACTGCGTCCGTATCCCGACTTCAATTCCATCACGCTCTACACGAATTCAGCCAATTCGATTTACCATAGCCTGCAATTCAAGTTGGAGCGCCGTTTCCATGCGGGCTTGAATCTGCTGGCCGGATACGTCTGGTCCAAGTCGATCGACAATGCCAGCGATTTTGGTTCCGGAGATTCTTCGGAGGTGGTACTCGATAGCCTCAATCTGCATGCTCAAAGAGCCGTTTCCAGCTTTGATGTGCCGCACCGCTTCACTGCCGCTTTCAACTATCTCTTGCCATCGGCAAGACTCGGAGCCTGGAAGTCAATCTTCGCCGGCTGGCAAATGAACGGCGTGATCACCGCACAATCGGGACAGCCGTTCACGCCTTACACGAGCCAGTTCGACCCGTACCGGAACGAGACATTTAACCGGTTAGACGTCGTCGGCGACCCAAACCGCAACATCGCGTCAGGATATGCGTACAATCCAAGCGTGTTCACCACGCCGGCGGTCGGCACGTTTGGCAATAGCGGCCGTAACATCGTCCGCGGCGGCGGGTATAACAGCGCCAATCTTTCGCTGTTTCGCTACTTTCCTTTGCGTGAATCCGTTCGCCTCCAACTGCGCTTCGAGGCTGAGAATGCCTTCAATCACGTGAATTTCCAGGGACCTGTCACGGACCATGCTACGGCCCCGGGATTGTTCGTGGCGGCCGCGCCGCCCCGCATTGTCCAACTCGGCGCAAAGATTTCCTTTTAGTGAATACTCTGAGGAGTGCAACGTGAGCATGTATGAAGAAGCAAATGCGCTTGAACGCGCTGGACATGAACTGCGTGGGCGGTACTCCCGGGCTGTGGCTCCACCCCGAAGACCGGACTGAACGTTACAACACGCTGGATTACTGGACCGACCTCGCCAAGTTGCTGGAACGCGGCTTGTTTGACTCGCTATTCATCGCGGATATCTTCGGCATCTACGACGTGTACGGAGGAAATGCGGACGCAGCCTTCCGCAATGCCGTCGAATTTCCCGTGAACGATCCTTTTTTGCTGGTGCCCGCCATGGCCATGGTGACGAAGCACCTGGGATTCGGCATCACCGGGACGGTTACCTATGAACCACCCTACAGTTTCGCGCGCAAGCTTTCCACTCTTGACCACCTGACCAACGGGAGGCTTGCCTGGAATATTGTCACCGGGTATCTGGATAGCGCCGCTCGAGCTTTCGGCCTGGATGGACAACTCCCTCATGATGAGCGGTATGTCATGGCGGAGGAGTTCATGGAGGTGGTTTACAAGCTTTGGGAAGGAAGCTGGGAAGACGATGCCGTGCTGCGAGATAAAGTGAATCACATTTTTGCCCGTCCCGAGAAGATCCACAAAGTCCGCCACCAGGGAAAGTATTTCCGCATGGAGGCTTATCATCTCTGCGAACCTTCGCCACAGCGGACTCCGATCCTGTTTCAAGCGGGCGCTTCCGCCAGGGGCCGTCAGTTTGCGGCTCAGCATGCGGAGTGCGTCTTCATCTCCGGCCGCAATCCCAAGATGACAGCGGAGATCGTTTCCGACCTGCGGCAACGTGCCGAAGCTCTGGGACGCGATCCTGCCACCCTCATCATCTGCACGGCAATAACGGTTATCTCCGCCCCGACCGACGCGGAAGCCGAGGCCAAGTTAGCGGACTATCACAAACATGTCAGTACGGAAGGAGCGCTCACCCTGTTAAGCGGCTACCTCGGCATCGACTTCGCCCAAAGCGATTTGGACGAGCCGCTGAAGTCTAAGGAGATCAATGCGATTCAGAGTTGCGTAGACGGTTTCACGAAATCCGATCCTTCGCGGATTTGGACACTGCGCGACGCTGCCGATCGGCTCGGTGTCGCCGGGTACAAGCCTTTGCTGACCGGTTCGCCAAAGACGGTCGCGGATGGGCTCGCCGGTTGGATGGAAGAGGCCGGCGTAGATGGTTTCAACATTGAGTACATCGTGAGTCCCGGGGATTTTGCCGCTTTTGTGGAATTGGTCGTTCCCGAGTTGCAGGGTCGTGGCGTGTATAAGACCAGCTATGAGGAAGGTACGTTGCGCGAAAAGCTTTTCGGTAAGGGCCGACGCCATCTTCCGGCAGATCACCCTGGAGCGAGTCACCGGTATGGCAATTCCAAGGTCAACGACGGTGCCGCGCCCGGCTTGTGAAACGCCTCGGAAGGTGGGCACGGCGCTGTTTCCAAGCCGCGCGAACTGGCCGATGCTTTCCCGCAGACTCCGGGCCAACAAGCCACAGCATGCTCAGCCTCCAGCATTCGGCTATCGCGGGCGGCGAGTCCCTGGCTTGAGACGTTGGTTGTGGGGGACTGCAATGCTTCGAGCGCGCTACTCGTAATCTCGTCTGCTCCTGCTCCACGCCGGAGCCGCGACTGGGGATCTCTCTAGTGGTAAACGAATCAGGAGTCAGGACCGAGTACGTAAATGGGCAGATGTCTGGAAACATCTCGAAGAGGAGTCCGGTTTCCTTCTCCGCCGAGACCCGGGCACCATCGTATCCTTCCAAAATGTACTCGCTCAGGCGGGCCAGTTCGCAGCAGTTCCGCCGTTTGAGATGCCCAAAGAGCGAGGAACGTGCACTCTCAGTCATCTGCAACGGGAGGACGCCAGCTTGGTCAAGGTGCTCACACCGTCAGTCTAGCAGGAATGACAGACTGAACCTTGCGGGTAGTCCGCAGATTCTTGTTCGGGGGGCTGGACCCAATTATGCCCGATTTTGCCCCGAAAACCGTCGATTCTGTCTTGCGCGCTGACTCCGACGGTGGTCACGGGGTAATCGTCGAGTTTCACGTACTTGCCGTGCACACTTGCGGCAAGCGCGCCAAGTCCATCCCTGTCAGAGCGTCTCAGCACCATTCTTCCACCAGACGCCGCCGGATCTCCTCCGCCGTGAGCGGCAGGTTCCCCAAAAAGTCGCAGTGGGTGCGTCCGGCGCGATAACGCGGCTCTCGTTGAGGGGACTTCAGGAAGCGCTCCGGGCGGGTGGCGTCGAAATTGTAGAGGAGAGTGCCGTGATGCAAAATCGCGCGATGCGTTCGGCGCTGCGCGTTTCCGGAAACTTTCCGGTGCTTCAGCGCGAGATCGCAATGTCCTTCGTGACGGAGTTCCGGCATGGCAAGCGCCCGCCGCATACGGCTCATCACCCAGTGGAGGCTGTATCGAACATCTCTCCACTTCGGATTCCAGTCGAGAGGGAGCACAAGCGCGTAATTCAGGCAGCCGGGACCGAGCAGCACGGCGCCACCGCCCGAGGAACGGCGCAGAACCGGAACGCCGCTGCCGCGGCAATCGGCGAGATGGACGTCGCGGTCAGGTTGTCCGGATTGGCCCAGCACGACACATTCGCGCGGACTCTCCCAGATCCGCAACACACCCTTGCCCTCCGCCAGGAGCTCTTCGTCGAGGTGGAGACTCTGACACGGATCGGCCAGCCCTGCGTCTAAGCAGGAAAGTGGAACGGGACACGTCATGCAGGGCGCTCATGCCAATGATACCTATGAAATAATAGGGCACGCGACACGCATGGCTGTGTACCTCGATTGCGCCGCAACCACACCCATCGACCCGCGCGTGCGCGATGAGGTCCTTCTCTATTTAGACGAAGATTTTGGCAACGCGGGTAGCCGTACGCACGACTACGGCAGGCGGGCGCGGAGTGCGGTCGAAAGCGCGCGGGACCGTGTAGCGGCAGTGGTCGCAGCATCGCGGGGAGACGTCTTCTTCACCAGTGGCGCAACCGAAAGCAACAATCTCGCGATTCTCGGATTAGGCAAATATGGCCGCGAAAAAGGGCGCGCACACGTCATCACCTCGCGCATCGAGCATCATGCTGTGCTCGAGCCGGTCGAAGAGTTGCGGAGGCAGGGCTTCGACATCACGTACGTAGATCCGGGACCGGGCGGATGGATCGAGCCGCGCACCGTGCTGGAGGCGCTTAGGACGGAAACGCTGCTGGTAAGCATCATGCACGCCAACAATGAGACCGGCGTGCTGCAACCGGTCGCCGCAATCGCCGACGCGATCGGCGACCATCCGGCCTTCTTCCACGTGGACGCCGCGCAGGGCTTCGGGAAGGAGATCGCGCCGCTCCAGCATCCGCGCATCGACGCCATCAGCGTCAGCGGACACAAGATTCATGCCCCTAAGGGCGTGGGCGCATTGATCCTGCGGCGCCGCAACGGCGAACGCCCGCCGCTTCACCCGCTGCTCTTCGGCGGGGGGCAGGAACGCGGGCTGCGGCCGGGGACCCAACCGGTCCACCTCATCGCGGGATTCGGCAAGGCCGCCGAGATCGCGCTGGCGGAATGGCCGCGACGAGACCAGTGCTGCCGCACGTTTCGCGAACGGCTGCTTGCAGGGCTGGCGCCTCTCCGTCCAGTCATCCACGGAGACCCGTCGCGCTCGCTGCCGAACATCGTCAACCTGTCGATTCCCGGCGTCGATGCCGAAACCGCGATCGAAGCCTGGAGCGAATTCGCGGCCATCTCCGATGGCGCGGCGTGTACCTCGGCGTCGTACACCTGCAGTCATGTCCTTTCAGCGATGCGGTTTTCCGAAGAGCAAATGTCGGGCGCGCTCCGATTCTCCTGGTGCCATTCGTCCGAAATGCCGGACCTGGCGGCGATGGTGAAGGCGATCCGGCAATGAAACTGGAGACCGTCGCCTACAAGCGTTCACGCTTTTCCACCCGGCTGCCTTTGTCGTACCGGTATACGCCGTCGCACTATTGGCTCCGCGAAAGCGAGGCCGGGGTGTGGCAGGTCGGATTCACCAAGTTCGCCATCCGAATGTTGGGAGACATGGTGGAATTTGACTTCAAACCCCAGGCCGGCGCCACGATCGAACCGGGGCAGGTGATAGGCTGGACGGAGGGTTTCAAGGCGATGAGTGACGTATACAGTGTGGCATCCGGCGAATTTCTGGGCACAAATCCGGCGCTCGCTACCACGATTACGCTCATCGATCATGACCCGTACGGCGAAGGCTGGCTTTATCAGGTGCGCGGCAAACCGGACCCAACCCACACCGACGTGAACGGATACATCGCCGTGCTCGATGCCACCATCGACACGATGCTGCGCGGCCGGCACGACCAGGGAGAAGCGCACGATGGCTAAAGCACGGTACATCATGATCGGCGGTTTTCTGGGCGCCGGTAAGACCACCGCGATTCTTCAGCTCGCGCAGAAGCTCCACGGCCAGGGGACGCGGGTGGGCCTGATCACCAACGATCAGAGCTTCGGGCTGGTGGATACGGCCTTGCTGAATTCGCAAGGGCTGCCGGTGGAGGAAATCACGGGCGGCTGCTTTTGCTGCCGGTTCCAATCGCTGATGGATGCGGCCGGCAAACTGACCGAGGCGGCCGCGCCGGATGTGTTCATCGCCGAACCGGTCGGCAGTTGCACCGATCTGCGTGCCGCCGTCAGCTATCCCTTGCGGCGGATCTACGGCGATCAATACGAGATTGCGCCGCTCAGCGTGCTGGTGGATCCGGTTCGTGCCGGCCGGATCCTCGGTCTGGATTCCGGTAAGGCATTCTCCGAGAAGGTGCTGTACGTTTACGACAAGCAACTCGAAGAGGCCGACATCATCGTCATCAACAAGACCGACCTTCTCGATTCCGCGAAGTTGGAGCAGTTGCGCGCCGCGCTCGCCGCGAAGTACGCGAATGCGAAGGTGGTAGCGATGTCGGCACGTACCGGAGATGGTACGGAACCGTGGCACAGCAGCATGCTCGCCGAAGAGATGGATCTACGCGAGGCCCCTGAAGTTGACTACGAAATCTACGCCGAGGGCGAAGCCATGCTCGGATGGCTCAATGCTGCCGCCCGCATCGATGCCAGCGCGCCGTTTGACGGCAACGCCTTCCTTCGCCGCATCGCCGCGGATATCCAAGGCCGGCTGGCAAAGGGCGGCGGCGAGATCGCCCATTTGAAGATGACGCTGGCGCCGGACGAGGGCAACGATCTCGGCGTCCTGAACCTCGTGCGAAGCGACGGGAAGGCGGAATCGATCCACCAGCTTCAGGACGATTTGGACGCAGGCGAATTGCTGGTGAACCTTCGGGCGGAAGCGGATCCGGAACTGCTGAGTGAAGCGGTGCTGGCTGCTCTCCAGGGGCTTAGCCCCGAGTTCAATGTTAAGATCGAACATACTGAGTACTTCCGGCCAGGTAAGCCGCAGCCAACCTATCGAATGGCAATGGTATGAGCACAACGCCCCTTCGCATCCTCTATTGCCACTGCGCCTTCGCTCGCGTTGTGCCCGCGGATGTGAAGTCCGGCGTGCTTGCGCGGCTGGCGGAATCTGCCATCGAATTCGAAGCGGTGCCCGACCTCTGCGAAATGTCGGCGCGACGCGACCCGAGGCTCGGCGAACTGGCCGCTCCCGGTTCGATGCGGATCGCGGCGTGTTTCCCCCGCGCCGTGCACGGGCTCTTTGAAGCTGCCGGAAGTCCGCTGCCGCAATCCGCGCAGATCCTCAACATGCGGACCGATTCCGCGGACAGCGTCGCCAATGAGTTGCTTGCGGGGGCGGCATGAGCCGGCTCGATTCAGCGCAGGTGCGCACAGTATTGTACGAAGGGCCGGGCAGCCTGCCGCTCGAACCTCATGCCAGGTCGCGCATGATGAGCGCGCTGCTGGATCGAGGCTTCGCCGTGACCAGCCTTCGCAACACCGCGCACGTCACCGCTTTGCCGCGCGATTTCCTGCTGGTCCTGGGACGATTCACCGGCGAGCCGCCGCTGCTCGATGGCGGAGTCGCGATGCGCTTCCAGCAGATCGAAGGAATGGACTCCGAGGCGGTGGTCGCGGTTGCAGAAACGCTCTACGACGATACCGGCGCAGTGAAGGCCGGCACGTGGAAACCGTGGTTTCCGGTGATCGATTACCGCCGCTGCACGAATTGCATGCAGTGCCTCAGCTTCTGCCTCTTCGACGTTTACGGCGTCTCCGCGGACGGTAAGATCCAGGTTCGCAATCAGGACAATTGCAAGACGGAGTGCCCTGCCTGCTCGCGCGTCTGTCCCGAAGTGGCGATCATGTTCCCGAAATACCGGCATGGGCCTATCAATGGCGATCGGGTCAGCGAGGACGATATGCGCCGCGAGGCCATGAAGGTGGACATCTCGGCCTTGCTCGGCGGCGACGTCTACTCGCTGCTGCGCGACCGGAGCGCGAAGGCGAAGTCGCGGTTCTCCAAGGAACGCGACGATGAACGGGCGCTAAAAGAACGGCAGAACTGCCTGATGAAACTTCAAAAAGAGATGGACATTCCGATGGAGGTGCTGGCCTCGTTGCCATCGCCGGACGAGATTCGCGCCAGGGCGGAACAGGCCGCGGTGCGCGCCCGCGAAGCGCTGGGCTCGCAGACTTCTTCGGAGGTGTCCTGACCTATGGTCCTGTCCTTTGCCAAGAGAATGCTCACCGAACCCGACCCGCGACTACTCGGCAAATTCGCCTACAACTTCGGATTCAAGGGCGCCCTGTCCGTGGAGAAGTACAAGCGGCGATTGAAACGCGGCGAACACTTTCCGCCGTTTCTATTCATCTCCGTGGTGTCCGGCTGCCAATTGCGCTGCCAGGGTTGCTGGGTGGATGTAGCCGGCGAGTCGAAGCATATCGCGCTCGCCGACATGAACCGCATGATCAGCGACGCGAAGAAGCACGGCAATAGCTACTTCGGCATCCTGGGAGGCGAGCCGTTTCTTCACCCGCAATTGATGCAGGTCTTCGAAGCGCACCCGGACTGCTACTTTCAAGTCTTCACCAACGGGCAGTTGATTTCCGATGAGGTGGCGGCGCAGTTGCGGCGCGTGGGCAACGTTTCGCCGCTGGTGAGCGTGGAAGGCACCGAAATGGTAAGCGACGAGCGCCGCGGACGCCTCAACGTTCTGAGCAAGACGATGGCGGGCCTCGCGGCGTGCCGCAAGAACCGGCTGATCACGGGCGTGGCTACTAGTGTCTGCCGAACCAATATCGACGATCTGGTGACGGAGCGCTGGCTCCGCCGTCTGATCGATATGGGAGTGCATTATGTCTGGTTCCACACCTACCGCGCAGTCGGCCCGAAGCCGAATCCCGAGCTCTCGCTCACGCCGGAACAGATCGTGCGCGTGCGCCGGTTTGTGGTGGCGATGCGATCGCGCCTGCCGATCGCGATTGTCGACGCCTACTGGGACGATAAAGGCGAAGCTCTGTGCCCCATGGCCACCGGCGCCAGCCACCACATCAGCCCGTACGGCGACATCGAGCCGTGCCCGATCATTCAGTTCGCGACGGAAACCATCCATGATCGCGAGAGCGTCTTCGAGACCATGAACGAGTCGCAGTTTTTGCGCGATTTCCGCGAGACGGCGGCCAAGGCGACGCGCGGATGCATCGTTCTGGAGCGGCCGGACCTGGTCAAGGAACTGGTGATACGTCACGGCGCCCGCGACACGACGCAGCGTGGAACGGCGCTGGTGGAAATCGAGGCGATGCAGCCGCGGCACAGCCAGCACCAACCTGGCCAGGAGGTCCCGGAGGACCATTGGGCGTACCGCATCGCGAAAAAGCGTTGGTTTTTCGGCTTCGGAGCGTACACGTAGAGCCCACTATGCGGGAGAGTTCTGGATTGCTGATTCCGATTGAATTACCGCGTGCCGTGCCGGTGCAGGCCGGCCGCAGCCCGCAGGAGAATATTCCGCAGACGCGTCAGGAACGCGAGAGCCTGAAGCTCATCATTGCGCGCTACGTCCGGGCCAATCACGACTCGCTCACGCCCCCGCTGGTGCTCGACGAGTTGCGCACGCACGCTGAAAGGATCGTCGCGCGAACGGGAATGCCGCCGATGTATACCGACTACGTGGGCGTGTTGTTGAGCAACGAGGTATGGCGCGAGCAACTGGCGACGGTCCCGTATGAACGGCGGCTGCTGCTGCTTCCGAAATGCCTGCGCGTGGAGGATCGTTGCCCGGCGCCGTTCGACGAACTCGGCCTCCTTTGCAAGCAGTGCGGCCTGTGCACGATCCAGGATTTGCAGGCCGAAGCGGAGCGGCTCGGCTATGCGGTTTTGGTCGCCGAAGGCTCGGCACTGGTGATGGCGCTGATTCAGACGGGCAAGATCGAAGCCATCGTCGGCGTGAGCTGCCTTTCGGTTTTGGAACGCGCGTTTCCGTATATGGAAGCCGCCGCGATTCCGGGCGTGGCGATTCCGCTGCTCCAGGACGATTGTAAGGACACTACCATCGACGTCGAGTGGGTCTGGGACATGATCCACCTGACGAGCGACGACCGCACGTGGCGTCTCGACCTCGACAAGCTGCGCGAAGAGGTTCAATCGTGGTTCGGGCCCGAATCGATGGACGCGCTGTTCGGTGTGGCGGCGCTGAGTGAAACCGAACGCATCGCGCGCGAGTGGCTGGGCAGGGATGGCAAACGCTGGCGTCCGCTGTTGACCGCCTGTGCGTACAAAGCCTTCCAGGACGATCCGAATCAAGCCGTGCCCGAAGGGGTGCGCAAGGTGGCCCTTGCGGTGGAGTGTTTCCATAAAGCGTCATTGATACACGACGATATTGAAGATGACGACACGGAGCGCTACGGAAAGCAGACCGTTCATGCGGAGCACGGAGTGGCGGTGGCGCTCAATGTGGGCGATTTGCTGCTGGGCGAAGGCTACCGGCTGCTGGCCGAATCGGGCGCACCGCCGCGCGTGATCTCGCAGATGATTCGGATTGCATCGGCGGGTCACCGGTCGTTGTGTCTCGGCCAAGGGGCGGAATTGTGCTGGTCGCGCACGCAGCGTCCGATGGGCGTACAGGAAGTCCTCGGCGTCTTCCGTCAAAAGACTGCGCCCGCGTTTGAAGTCGCGCTGCGCCTCGGCGCGGCATACACTGAGGCGGAGGACGATGTGCACGAAGTGCTCGCAAAGTACAGCGAAGCGCTCGGCATCGCGTATCAGATTCGCGACGATCTGGAAGACTTGTCTTCGGAAGCGGGCGCGGCGGGCAAACCGAAGCCGACGCTACCACTGGCCCAAGCCCTGGAGCGCGCAAAGGGCGACGAGAAGGCCTTCTTCGAGCGTATCTGGACTACGCCCTCGGTATCGCCATCCGACGCCGCTCGGGTGCGGGCACTGCTTGAGGAATTGGGCATCGAAGCACGCTGCCGGCAATTGCTGGAGTCGTACAAGGAAGCCGCCGTGCGGGCGTTGCCGGAGTTGCACAACCCGAGCCTGAAGGGCCTGCTGCGCCGCGTGATCGGGAAGATTTTTCGCGTGGAGATACAAGGGTGGTGCAGTGAGTTTGAGGCTCGAAATGCTGCAGGTAGCGAGACTGTCGCCAAAGTCGTTGGGTGATTCCCGCGAGCTTGTAGAATCCTTCGTTCGAAGTCAGATCAACCCCGACGGAGCTTTTTGCAATCGCGCCGGTGAGAGCGACCTGTACTACACCGTGTTCGGCGTGGAATCGCTGGTAGCGTTGCAGGCCCAGCCTCCCGTCGATGAGGTTGCGCGATATCTTCGAACGCTCGGTGACGGAAACGAACTCGACTTTGTCCACCTGGCCTGTCTTGCCCGCTGTTGGGCCGGCGTGACGCGGGACTTCAACGCGGCGCCGGCGAAAGCAATCCTCACTCGCATCGAAGGCTTTCGCACTCCCGACGGCGGATATAACCAGTCGAGCGAGGCGTCGCATGGGACGGCGTATGCGGCTTTTCTGGCGATCGGCGCCTATCAGGACTTTGGGGGGTGCGTACCGGAACCGGACCGGCTGCTCGCATCGGTCCTCAGCCTGCGTGCTAAGGACGGCGGCTTCGCGAATGTTCCGGGCGCCGCGGCCGGAATCACCACGGCAACCGCGGCCGCAATCACGTTGATGCGCCAATTGGACCACGATCCCGATCCCGCGCTTGCCGACTGGCTGCTCTCGAGGCGCCTTCCCGCCGGCGGTTTCTTTGCCGTCGCTGGCGCGCCCATTCCAGATCTGCTCTCCACCGCGACTGCGCTGCACGCGCTGGCCGGCCTGCATGTCCCGCTGAACGGACTGCGCGAGCCGTGCCTCGATTTTGTCGACTCGCTCTGGACCAATCGCGGCGGATTCTACGGCCACTGGTCCGACGATGCGATTGACACCGAGTACACCTACTACGCTTTGTTGTCGCTAGGGCACCTGACCAAGTAATGATGGACCGGGACGCGCTGGACCAGACGATCGCGAATCTCGTCTCGCGGCTCCTGGATCGCCGCGTATCGGGCGGCTGGTGGGAAGGGCGCCTTTCGAGCAGCGCTCTTTCCACGGCCACGGCTGTTTCCGCCCTGACCCTGGCCGGCGATCGTGGTGATGGTAACGTCGGTCCGGGCCTGAAGTGGCTCGCCGCAAATCAGAATGCGGATGGTGGGTGGGGCGACACGATCCTGAATCGCAGCAACATCAGCACGACTCTTTTGTGCTGGTGCTCGTTCTCGATCGCGGGTTCCGAGCGGCGCTACCCCTCGACTATCGAACGTGCCGAGGCGTGGTTATGTCGTGAGGCCGGCAGTCTCGAACCACCAAATCTGGTCGACGCCATCCTGCGGCGGTACGGGGTCGACCGGACGTTCTCCGTCCCGATTCTCACTGTCATGGCCATCGCCGGCAAACTGGGAGGCGGACGCGACGCCTGGCGCAGTGTCCCGCAACTGCCCTTCGAACTCGCGGCGTTCCCCCACCAGTTGTTCGGCTGGCTGCGGCTGCCCGTCGTCAGTTACGCGCTGCCGGCGTTGATCGCGATCGGACAGGTCCGCCATCGTCACCGTCCATCGGCGAATCCCGTTCTGCGCGCAACGAGAAACCGATTGGTCCCGGGCACGCTGCTTTTGTTACGCGATATTCAGCCGTCCACCGGCGGTTACCTCGAAGCGACACCGCTTACCAGCTTCGTAGTGATGAGCCTCGCGTCGGCAGGACTGAAGGATCACGCCGTGGTCACCGAGGGCGCCCGCTTTCTGCGCAAGTCGATGCGCGAGGACGGAAGTTGGCCGATCGATACCAACCTCGCCACTTGGGTCACTACGCTCGCTGTGAATGCCCTGGCGGGTCTTCCCGAGCGGGAGCATCCGCTCGATGCCGGGGCGAAGCGGGCGATATGCGAGTGGCTACTCGCACAGCAGTATCGCGGAGAGCATCCCTACACACACGCCGCGCCAGGAGGATGGGCCTGGACGCCGCTTCCCGGAGGAGTGCCGGACGCCGACGACACTGCCGGGGCGCTGCTGGCGTTGCGAAATCTCGGCCCGATCGATGAGGATGTCCGGACTGCTGGGAAGAACGGGATCCGCTGGCTGCTCGACCTGCGAAATAGCGATGGTGGGACACCAACCTTTTGTCGCGGATGGGGCAAACTGCCGTTCGATCGAAGTGGAGCCGACTTGACCGCGCACGCTCTATCGGCGTGGCGCGCCTGGCTGGATGATGTGGACGAGCCGTTGAAGCCGGAGATGAACCGCGCGACCGCGGCTGCATCGTCGTATCTGGCGCGCACCCAAAACGCCGATGGATCGTGGGCTCCGCTATGGTTCGGTAACGAACACGCTCCCGGCGAAGAGAATCGAACCTATGGCACCGCTCGTACGGTCATCGCATTGGCCGGGCTTGCGACGCCATTTCAGCGTCAAGCCCTTGAATGGCTCCGGACGGCCCAGAACTCCGACGGCGGATGGGGAGGTGCGCCAGGTACGCCATCGTCAATCGAAGAGACGGCGCTGGCGTTACACGCATTGTCAATCACGATGCACGACACCGCCTCTGAGTCGGCCATCAAGCAAGGTGTGCAATGGCTGATTGCGGCTACCGATCGAGGCACGCGAACCTCCGTGGCGCCGATCGGCCTTTACTTCGCGCGGCTCTGGTACTTTGAAGAACTCTATCCGCTCATCTATTGCACCGGGGCACTCATCAGGGCGAGAATTGCGCTCAGCGGATCGATTCCGCCCTTGCACGTGTAAAATATGCCTTAGCACGTATGACGGGTTTAGTTTGCATCAGCGCGTTAAAGGCCTTGGCGGACGAAACCCGCCTTCGCATGTTGCGCCTGCTATTGAAAGAACAACTCAGTGTCAACTTTCCAGCACAGTGGGATCCGAAGCTTGGAATTCACGTGACTTGAAGTCGCGGCCGCACTGACCCTATAGTGAGTCGTATTAATTTAAATCATACCAACATGGTCAAATAAAACGAAAGGCTCAGTCGAAAGACTGGGCCTTTCGTTTTAATCTGATCGGCACGTAAGAGGTTCCAACTTTCACCATAATGAAATAAGATCACTACCGGGCGTATTTTTTGAGTTATCGAGATTTTCAGGAGCTAAGGAAGCTAAAATGGAGAAAAAAATCACTGGATATACCACCGTTGATATATCCCAATGGCATCGTAAAGAACATTTTGAGGCATTTCAGTCAGTTGCTCAATGTACCTATAACCAGACCGTTCAGCTGGATATTACGGCCTTTTTAAAGACCGTAAAGAAAAATAAGCACAAGTTTTATCCGGCCTTTATTCACATTCTTGCCCGCCTGATGAATGCTCATCCGGAATTTCGTATGGCAATGAAAGACGGTGAGCTGGTGATATGGGATAGTGTTCACCCTTGTTACACCGTTTTCCATGAGCAAACTGAAACGTTTTCATCGCTCTGGAGTGAATACCACGACGATTTCCGGCAGTTTCTACACATATATTCGCAAGATGTGGCGTGTTACGGTGAAAACCTGGCCTATTTCCCTAAAGGGTTTATTGAGAATATGTTTTTCGTCTCAGCCAATCCCTGGGTGAGTTTCACCAGTTTTGATTTAAACGTGGCCAATATGGACAACTTCTTCGCCCCCGTTTTCACCATGGGCAAATATTATACGCAAGGCGACAAGGTGCTGATGCCGCTGGCGATTCAGGTTCATCATGCCGTTTGTGATGGCTTCCATGTCGGCAGAATGCTTAATGAATTACAACAGTACTGCGATGAGTGGCAGGGCGGGGCGTAACCTAGGTGACAGAAGTTAAAAGCCTCCGGTCGGAGGCTTTTGACTTTCTGCTAGATCGGCCGCATCGAATATAACTTCGTATAATGTATAATGTATATTGATTTAAATTGCAATAATAAAT
>JADMIO011121641.1_pt1 | contig 79365 bp, 67 predicted proteins | sample 8958161 | NCBI WGS metagenome assembly JADMIO01 (sample SAMN16585339, study PRJNA669376) | soil metagenome | isolation source: Crop rotation soil | place: USA: Cullars Rotation, Alabama | collected 2011 | reverse complement strand
AGTGTTGTAGTGTTGTAGTGTTGTAGTGTTGTAGTGTTGTAGTGTTGTAGTGTTGGAGATAATTGCGGGATCAAATTTATAAATTGTGTAGTTCCCTATAAACTCAATTAACTTAATATACCAATAAACTAAATTTTTTTAGTTTATAATTTCCGACAAATGTCAAAGTCATTTAAGCTTGTTTGCCTCGTATTAATCATTATTACAGTTGCAGCGTTTTTTCTAATGACTCCTACAGGACATGATGGTGATCTGCAATGCTGGTTAAGGTGGATTAAATCCGTTCGTGATACAGGTCTTGGACTTGCATATACAAATGATGAGATCGCCTACCACCCTTTTTATTTATACATCATGTGGTTGTATGGAAAGTTTTATCTTACTGATTACAGCCTGGAAAATCATTTAAATATTCTGAAATCAATGATTTTCTTTTTTGACATTGCAGGCATTGCTGTATTAGCATGGTTCTTCGACAAAAGAAAAATTTCACCGTGGCTGGCGTTAATCGTATTGTTATCACCTGGTTATTTTTATAATACTGTTTACTGGGGGCAGGTTGACAGTGTATACACAACATTTTGTTTCGCAGCTGTTGTATTTGCTATAATGAAGAAACCGTATTTAAGTTTGATATGTTTTCTGTTTGGATTCTGTATGAAATTACAGGCAATTGTTTTTCTTCCGTTGCTGGGGCTGATGTGGCTGCCATTTTTTACAATTAGCATAAAAGAATTTACGAAGGGAATAATTACTATGGTAATTACCATCATATTCCTGATTTTCCCGTTTATTTACAGTGAACAGGTTTCCGGTTTATGGAGAGTTATAACCGGAGCAGTGAATTTTTTTCCTGTGGTGAGTATGCGAGGAGATAACATCTGGTATTTATTGTTACCTGGTAAAGATCTTTCGCATTACCCCGATAATATGGAATTTCTGAATATCACTTATAAAAACTGGGGATTTCTGTTGTATGTAACATCCGTGATTGCAGTATTGTTTCCGCTAAGAAAATCCCTTCTTCAATTGTTCCGTGAGAAATATAAATTCAGGTTTTCGGATGAAACAGTTGCACTTATTTTATTAGGCGGTTCATTGTTGCCGATGGTATTTTTCTTCTTCAATACACAAATGCATGAACGGTATGCACATGCTGCAGTTATTTTTTCGGGAGCGTTTTCCTTTGTTACAAGAAAAACTATTTATTTTATTCTTGTTTCAGCTGCAGTAATGCTGAACCAGGACGTAGTAATACATGCACTGAATATGCCGGAATCCTGGTACAGAAACATTCCATTGTACAATGAACAGGTGATTGCAGTGATCTATCTCGTTTCGATGATTTATGGATTTTACTGGTTGTACAGAATATCACATTCATACAATTTGCCTGGACAGATACCAAACCAATAACTACGAACAAAGAACTACGAACAAAGAACCTTCTTTGTATTGTTGATTTTCAGCTCCATAAATTACAAATCGTCTCGGGTTTTGTGAGGGAGATGATTTATTTTTACTTCCTTCAAAATACCTGATATGAATAAAGTAGTAAATAATGCTGACGAGGCTGTTCGTGATATTTTCGATGGCGCAGTAATAATGCTTGGAGGTTTTGGTCTTTGCGGAATTCCTGAAAATTCTATCGCTGCACTTGTCAGGAAAGGAGTTAAAAATCTTACCTGTATTTCAAACAATGCCGGAGTGGATGATTTTGGCATCGGGCTGATGTTAAAAACGCGACAGGTAAAAAAAATGATTTCGAGTTATGTTGGTGAGAATGCAGAATTCGAACGACAACTTTTGAGTGGAGAACTTGAAGTGGATCTGATACCGCAGGGAACATTGGCTACACGTTGTCTTGCATCTGCATATGGAATGCCTGCTGTATTTGTTCGCGCAGGTGTTGGAACAGAAGTAGCAAATGGAAAGGAAACACGCAACTTTAAAGGCATTGATTATTTACTGGAAGAAGCATTTGATGCTGATTTTTCAATTGTAAAAGCATATATGGGCGACACTCATGGTAATTTAATTTTTCGTAAAACATCGCGCAATTTCAACCCGATGATGGCGATGGGAGGAAAAATATCCATCGCAGAAGTGGAACACCTGGTACAACCCGGCGAACTCGATCCCGACAAAATTCACGTCCCCGGAATTTATGTTCACCGCATTTTCACCGGTAAAGACTATGAAAAACGCATTGAACAACGGACAACAAGGAAAAAATAATATGCTGATTAATTAATGTGCTGATATGCTAATTAAATAAGTGTTATTATCATTTAAAAATGCTTTAACTATGAAAACAAACGAAAAAAACCTTATTGTAAACAAGACATTTGATTTTTCAATTGCAGTAATCAATTATACAGAGCAATTGGAAAGTATGAGAAAGTATTCGATGGCCAGGCAGTTGTTTAGAGCAGGAACAAGTATCGGGGCAAATACAAGAGAAGCCCAACATGCAGAAAGCAGAGCAGATTTTATTCATAAATTTAAAGTGGCCGCTAAAGAAGCTGAAGAAACCCAGTACTGGTTATCTCTTTGTAAAGTAGTGCCTGCATATCCGGATTGCGAGATCCTTCTCCAGGAAATATTACCAATTCAGAAAATCCTTACTAGTATAATATCATCTGCGAAAATGAACCAGGAAAATTGGCGAAAAATCAATAAAAAGAATTAGTAAAGCACTAAAATTAAGAAATCAGCATATCAGCACATTAATTAATTAGCACATCAGGGAAATGTTAGACAAAACAGGTATCGCAAAAAGAATTGCGCAGGAATTAAAAGACGGTTATTATGTAAATTTAGGAATTGGTATTCCTACACTGGTTGCGAATTATATTCCAAAAGGAATGAATGTGACATTGCAGTCAGAAAACGGAATGCTGGGGATGGGGCCGTTTCCTTTCGAAGGAGAAGAAGATCCTGACCTGATCAACGCGGGAAAACAAACTGTAACTGAAGTTCCCGGAACAGCATTTTTTGATTCTGCATTAAGTTTCGGAATGATCAGAGCCGGTAAGGTTGATCTTACAATTCTTGGTGCGATGGAAGTAAGTGAAGAGGGAGATATTGCCAACTGGAAAATTCCCGGGAAAATGGTGAAAGGTATGGGTGGTGCAATGGATCTTGTTGCCGCTGCTAAAAATATTATCGTCGCCATGCAACATGTCAATAAAGCAGGAGAGTCAAAGCTATTACCATTTTGTACTTTACCACTGACAGGCGTGAGATGTATTAAAAAAATTGTCACTGAACTTGCAGTACTTGATGTGGTTCCCGGCAGAGGATTTATTTTAAGAGAACGTGCGCCCGGTATAACTGTTGAAGATATCCGCAAAGCCACTGCAGGTAAACTAATAGTAGAAAGTGATATTCCTGAAATGAAAATAGATTGATCATGCTGAAGGATATTTATCATTTTCTCTCACCGAAATTCCAGAACCTGTTTCTCGATTATAAGGTTGCTTTTAAACCAAGATATGGTCATGGATTACCTCCTCATACCGGGATTAATATTATTATCAACCAGCATCGTGATGATTATCGGAAACTTCTTGAAAAAGCTTTAACTTATAAAAATAATTTTCTTTCTATAAGGCAGGCTGCAGAAGAAACAAGTAAGGATTTACCAGGGTGGAACAATGGTTTTTTGCCAGGACTAGATATTGTAATGTTATATACAATAGTATCAGAATACAAACCGAAAAAATACCTGGAAATCGGATCCGGTAATTCAACAAAGGTTGTTACTAAAGCAAAAAAAGATCAACAACTGAGCACGCAGGTTATTTCAATTGATCCTTTTCCACGTGCTGAAATTGATCATCTTGCTGATAAAGTATACCGTGTTCCATTTGAAAATACAGATCTTAAAATATTCGAAGAACTAAATGAAAATGATATTCTTTTCATTGATAATTCTCACCGGATGCTTCCGAATTCTGATGCCACAGTTTGTTTTCTGGAAGTATTACCACGATTGAAAAAAGGAGTAATTGTACACATTCATGATATCTACTGGCCTTACGATTATCCGCAATTCATGTGTGATCGTTTTTATTCGGAACAATATGGATTAGGTATCATGCTGCTGTCAAATCCCGTACGTTACAGAACAATCATGCCGAATTATTTTGTTTCGGAGGATAATGAATTGAAACAAATTCTTCAGTCTCTATGGATACAGCGTCAAATGCATAATGTGGAACAACATGGCGGATCCTATTGGTTGCAGATACAATAACGGCATTAATCTGCAATGACCTTAAAAGTAAATCAGCCTGCGGGAAAATATCAATGGATCATCGTTTTGCTTTTGATCGTGTTGCTCCATTTTTCAATTGGAATCCAGGATATTCTTTTTTTGCATCCGCAATCCATCCATCAATGGGCACAATGTGACAGGGCTTCTGTTGCCTGGAATTTTTATAAAGATGGTCTTGATATTTTTCATCCACGTGTAAGTAATGTTGACAATGGTACCGGAATCAGCGGAATGGAATTTCCACTGATCAATTTTCTTGCGGCAATATTGTATAAGATATTCGGATTTCATGAATTTTTTTACAGGCTCATTTCATTAATTATTTACAGTACCGGATTGGTTTATGCATTTAAGATTGCACAGTATTGGCTCAAAAATTTCTGGTACAGTTCGGCAGTGATGGTGCTTTTCGGATCATCAGCGCTGCTTGGTTTTTATGCTGCAAATTTTCTTCCCGAACCTTCAAGTTTATCATTTTCATTAATAGCATGGAACCAGTTATTGATGTATGTAGAGGAACGGAAATCAAAACGCATATATATTGCATTTGCATTTTTAATGATGGCCTGCCTGATCAAACTTTCTTCATTTGTAAATGTGCCTGCAATGATTGTATTGGTTTCCTGTATAAGTGAACGTGAAGAGAAGAAGAAATATCTGTATTTGTTTTCCGGAATGTTATTACTTACTGTAATCGTTGCAGCAGGCTGGTATATATATGCTGCACGTTTAAGTGACAACGAACATAGTGCAGTTTTTATGTTACGCAGTGCCAGGGCAAAAAACTGGGAGGAATTCAGCAGCATATGGGAGGAATTCAGAAAAATTTGGTTTTACAGAATTTACAATGATTATTTATTGTCTGCAATGTTTATATCACTTATTGCCGGAGTGGTTGTTCAAAGAGCCAGGCAGAATAAACTACCATTGATTTTTGTTGTAATGTCAGCCGGAGCAATGACATTTATTTACATGATGTGGGCACAATTGAATCACCACGATTATTATATGATTCCATTGTATGGCATGTTTCTTTTCGGATTAATCGCAACAGTTCAGCTCATAAGATTAATTCCCGGTAAACTGCCTGTTGTTTTATTTGTGATTTGTTTCACGGTGGTGTTGTTTTATCATTTGAAAACAACTGTAGTGCATCAGCGTTCTGCATATGACAATACTGACTGGAAATATGGCTGGACACAATTCGACCGTTATTTTGATTTTAATGATTACCTGAAAAGTAAAGGTGTTGCAGAAAGGGAAAAAATTATCAGTGTTTATGATCATACACCTGACATTTCACTTTATCTTATGGAACATAAAGGAGTGACTGTTTCATTTAAAAATACCGGTGAACAAATAAAAAAATATATATACAGCCGTGAGTTTAGTTATCTAGTGTACAATACAGTTAGTGGGGATTCCACACATGTGTTTCAGGCACAAATGTTCCCCCTGCTGGAAATCGGTAATGAAAATGGTCTTGTTTTATACAAAATAAATTTGCCTGGTATCAACCCTGATCTGCAGGAAAGGTTTTTATTTTCCGCCTGGAATGGTACTGTAAGATAATTGTACTTCTGATCTTTTATATTTGCGCAGCCGGTTTGCATTTGAAACGATCAAATCAGGAAATTATCTTGGAGAACCAACACAACCGTTTTATTAATTTTCGTAACGTATCGGGAATAACAGTACTCACATCGTTTTTTGTGATGCTGTTTCTCCATTTTTATTTTTACCGTTATTTCTACTGGTCAGGTGGAAATATGTTTAACTGGGACATCTTCGGATATTATATTTATTTACCAGCTGCATTCATTGATCATGATATCTGTTTTGCAAACAGGGAATTCATCGACAGGATATTTCATGTTTATGAACCATCTCCTTATTTATACCAGTTATTTGAACTTCCCAATCACAATCTTGTATCGGGTTATACAATCGGGCTCTCGCTGATCTACCTTCCTTTTTTCCTGGTCGGACATTGTTGGGCACTGATTGGAGATTATCCTGCAGATGGTTTTTCTTTCCCGTACCAGTTTGCTGTAGGAACGGGAATGTTGTTATTTACCATGTCGGGTATTCTTGTGTTAAGAAAATTATTACTGGAATTTTTCAGCGATAAAGTAGTTGCTATTGTGATCATTATTCTTTTGTGGGGAACCAATTATTACAGGGAAATCACACAATCAGTTCATGCGGTGCAACCTGCATTGTTTGCATGTTATGCATTCTTTATTTACCTGTTGAACAAATGGTATAAAGATCCGCAATGGAAAACATCTGTATTGCTTGGAGCAGTTTCAGGGTTGATGGCAGAAATCCGCGGCAGCGAAGTGTTAATTGTTTTGTTGTTTGCATTCTGGAATACATTAAAACTCTCGGATCTTAAAAACAGGTTCTTATTCTGGCTGTCAAATTTCCGCCAGGTATTACTGATTGGAATTGCAGCTTTAGTCATATTTATTCCACAATTCATTAACTGGAAAGTAGTAACAGGGCAATGGTATTTTAACAATTACATGACTGCAGAAGGATTTAATTTCAGCCGCCCGCATTTACTGGATATATTTTTCAGCTTCAAAAAAAGTTTATTGATATGGACCCCTGTGTTGATTTTTGCCATTGCAGGAATTGTGATGATGAAAAAACGACTGCCGAAATTGTTTTTACCGGTAGTAATTTTTGCAATCTGTAATACTTACCTGTTGTCCTGCTGGCTGTTGTGGTGGGAAGCGGAGAGTTTTGGATTACGTTATTTTGTTCAGTCGTATGCACTCATGAGCATTCCTTTCGGAGTTTGTATCACGGGAATATTTCAATTAAAACCTCTGTTGCGGACAATATTATTTTCAATAATCGCATTTTTTATTTTCCTGAATATATTCCAGACCTGGCAGGTGAACCAGAATATTTTTCCGCTAGACAGAATGACGGCCAGGTATTATAAAGCAATCTTTCTGAAAACAAAAATGCCTGAAGGAGCAGAAAGCCTGATGGAAATAAACAGGAACACTGAAGAAAACGGAAAATTATTCGCGGAAGAAAAATATTCAAAGAAAACTGTTGCATTTTTCAATTTCGAAAATATAAATACTTCAGTATATGATCCGGCACAATGTGACAGTTCACATGCAGTGAGCCCGCCTTATTCTTACAGGCTGGATAAAGATCATCCCTACTCTCCTGCAATGCGACTACCATATTCTGCCATTACTGAAAAGGAATTTGCATGGCTGCGTGTTACTGTCAGCTATTACTGTGACAGTGATATCAATATCAACAATGCAGGAATTGTGTTGCATGCTATCCTCGACGGAACCGGAAGAAAGGAGGATAAATATGCCAACTGTGATTTTAATTCAAAACCATTCAAAAAAGGAGAATGGAATACAATTACATTTGATTACCAGACACCCTATCCTTTCTACAGGCATGAACCTGTTCTTGCATATGTGTGGCTGAAAGGAAATTATCCACTCTTTATTGATGATTTCCAGGTAGAATCTTTTGAGCCCCGGTAATATTGTTTCATGCCTATTTGATATTTTTATCGCTTCATTATTTCTGAAATACAATCCAATTAACTGTGCAGATGAAACCTGAACTTTCAGTGATCATTCCGATTTATAACGAAGAAGGAAACATTCCTGATCTTTATAAAAGGGTGAAAAACGTAACAGACAACATGGCTGTTACCTATGAAATGATTTTCATCAACGATGGAAGCGCTGATAATTCTTTTGCAATGATACAACAGCTGGCATTAGCTGACAGTAATGTAAAGTTTATTAATCTCAGCAGGAATTTCGGTCACCAGATTGCAGTGACTGCAGGATTAAATGCCTCAAAAGGAAATGCAGTTGTGATTATTGATGCTGATCTCCAGGATCCGCCTGAACTGATTAATGATCTGTATAAAAAACTGAAAGAAGGTTTCCAGGTGGTGTACGCAAGAAGAAACCGTCGTGCAGGGGAAAGTTTTATGAAAAAGTATACGGCAAAAGTTTTTTACAGGCTATTATCCCGCATTACTTCTATTAAAATTCCCGTTGATACCGGCGATTTCAGGATTATTGACCGGAAGATTGTTGACACCCTGAAAAAAATGCCGGAACAACAGAAATATCTGCGCGGACAAATTTCATGGATTGGTTTTAAGCAGACATATATATTGTATGACCGCGAAGAACGTTTCAAAGGTGAAACCGGTTATACTTATAAAAAAATGATCAGGTTCGCACTTGATGGTATTACCTCTTTCTCGAATTTTCCATTGAAGTTTGCTACAATAGCAGGATTTTTTGTTTCGGCAATATCATTTCTTTTAAGTGTGTATGCTCTTTATACACGATTTGTAACCAGGGATTATGTTCCCGGATGGACATCACTCATCCTTGCTGTACTTTTTATCGGAGGTGTGCAACTGATCAGCATCGGAATTATTGGTGAGTATATCAGCAGGCTGAGCGCAAATGTCCGCAATCGTCCATTGTATATTGTTAATGAAACAAATATTGATGAAGAAGTTTAAATGGTTTGTCCTCACGGATAAATCAGAAAAGACATCTGTAATTACATTTGTTTTTTTTTTAGCTTTCTTTATTCTGGGGTTATTTATTGTTGATGATTATGGAATGTCATGGGATGAAGAAGTTCAGCGCATACATAACGGGAGAGTAGTTTATGACTTTATTTTTCATGGAAAAAAAGCGGAATACCTGAAGGAAATTGAAAAGTACCACGGTCCTGCAATTGAATGGCCATTGTATACAATGGAAAAAATATTGCGCATCGATGATACAAGATACATTTATCTTTTCAGGCATATTTCCATATTTATTTTGTTTTTTATCAGCTCGGTATTTTTCTACAAACTCATACGCGCATTGTACAATTCGTGGGGACTTGCAATGCTTGGCACTGTAATCTATATCGCTTCACCAAGAATTTTCGCAGATGCATTTTACAATACCAAGGATATCGGATCATTAGTATTCCTGACTATAGGAATGTATACAGGAATGCTTTACATGAAAAATCAGCAATGGAAAAATACCATTGCGCACGGATTTATCTGTGGAGTTCTGATTGCAACACGTGTAACCGGGATCATGCTGCCTGTTATCACCATCGCTGTTTTGCTTTTTCAAAAACTACTGCTGTGGAAACCTGCAGAGGTAAAAAAACTTCTTTTGAATATTGTTGCACTTATAGTGATTACTTATGTAAGCATATGTATTTTCTGGCCTATCATGATCTTTACTCCTAAACACCTTTATCTTGCAATACTCGAAATGTCGAGTTACGGATGGGATGGAGTGACGATGTTTATGGGCAATTTTGTGCGCTCAAAGAATCTTCCATTGGATTATGTTCCAGTCTGGATCGGAATCTCAACACCTGCATTGGTACTTGTATTATTGCTGATTGCTTTTCTCTTTTTGTTTATTGACGCACTGATGTTCCGTAAAAGGAACAATTTTATTTTCTATAATAATCTTGTTTTCCTCGGATTATTCAGTGCACCCATTTTTGCAGTGATGTATTATCATTCTGTATTGTATGATGGATGGCGGCATCTGTATTTTATTAATGCACCAATGGTCGCATTGGGATGTTATGCATTATACAGGCTGAAACAGGTACTGCCTTCAGTTGTAAATAAGTATGTATATGCTGTAGCCGCTTGTTGTATGCTTCCTGTAATATGGTTAATGATTAGCATGCACCCATACCAGAATGTTTATTTTAACAGGATCGCATTCAGAAATGCAGGGGAAGCAAAATTTAAATTTGAAATGGATTACTGGGGGCTTAGTTACAGGGAAGGGTTGCAGTTTATTCTTGATACTGATCCAAGAAAGAAAATTCTTGTATATGGAGACAGCTATCCATGCCTTTTAAATACACATATCCTGAAACCGGCTGACAGGGCAAGACTGATAATCGTAAAAGAAAAGGACAAAAGAAAAGCAGATTATTTTCTCGGTAATTACCGCTGGGCGAACCAGGAATACATGGAAACAAATGTTGTATTTTATGTAACTGCTGATAAAGCAAGAATTTTATCCTGTATCAAACAACACAATTAACATGATGAACGGGAATGAAAACAGAGTAATAAAGAAGACTGGTTGGATAGTGTTTTCTGTACTGCTTGTTCTGGCTGTTATTTTCAGATGGGTGGATCATGGATGGGAACGAATTGTGAACAGTGATGGTTGTGGATATTATTCTTACTTACCTGCAACTGTTTTGTACCAGGATCTTGATTTTGATTTTTTCTTTAATGGTGATGTAAATCTTCCTGATAATTATACATCAGGTTTTCTTTTTATCAACGATGGTTATTATGTGATCAAGTATCCCGCCGGGGAAGCATTGATGCTGCTGCCGTTTTTTCTTGCAGCCTGTTTATTCAGCCTGCTGCCGGGATTTGCAATGGATGGTTATTCTTTTTTCTTCCAGATTTTTGTAAGTATTGCAGCGATCACCTATGTATCGCTGGCAACAGTTTATTTAATGAAGTTATTAAGAAGTTACAGTGTGGATATTATCACCTCCGTTTTTATTGGGGTAATGCTGGTGTTTGCAACCAACCTTGCACATTACACAATATTAGAGCCCGGAATTTCACATGCCTATTCATTTGCGTGTATTACAGGTCTTCTCTGGAATATCAGGCGTTTTTCATTGGAAGGGAAATACAAAAACTGGTATTATGCCTGTTGTCTAATGGGTATTACTGTTTTACTACGCCCCGTGAATGCTGTGGTTGTACTTTTCATTCCGGCATTATTTAATAATTTTAATTCTTTCAAAGATTTCCTTTTAAAACTGTTCCGGAAAAAAAGTTTGTTTTTTATTGGATGCCTGTTTACTGTTTCAGTAATTTTCATTCAGTCGTTACTTTGGTATTTGCAGAACGGACACTGGTATGTGTGGACCTATCTTGGTGAAAGATTTTTCTGGGATAATCCTCAGTTTTTTAATGTACTTTTCAGTTACAGGAAAGGATGGTTCGTTTATACACCATTTATGATTTTATTGATTCCCGCGATTGTCTATGTAATGTACAAACGACAATGGTTCCGCGGCTTTTTAGCAATGATCTTTTGGTGTGTTACACTATATATTACTTCATCATGGTTTTGCTGGTACTATGGCGGGAGTTTCGGGATGCGCCCGTTAATTGATTTTTATGCGCCGGCCGCATTACTCATTGCATTGATGTTATCAGCAATTAAAACTAAACCCCGTAAAATACTGATGATCGTTGCAGGGCTCACTGTTCCGCTGAATCTTGTACAATCCTATCAGCTGGATCATAATATCCTGCATTATGATTCTATGGATAAAGAAAAATACTGGGAAGTGTTTTTAAAAACCGGCGACAAATATGAATGGCTGGTTTATAAAAATCCAAGGAATGCTCCGCCTGATGATATGAAAGATGTTTTGCAAAAAAGATGTTTTAATGATTTTGAAGGCTGCCCTGGTGAATGGATCAATTGCAGGTTTGATGACATTTCAGTGGATGCATTATCCGGTAATCATGTTGTGATTCTTAACAAAACATCTGGAGTTTCACCGATGCTGAAAGTTCCGGTAAACCTCGACCCTGATTCATTAATGCATATTGCTGTTACTGGATGGATACGCAGCAAATCAGGAGTTACAAATAACCTGGAAATGCATGCAACCCTTCTGAATGGCAGTGACACCATTTATAAAAAGGATTTACAGCTCATTTCTTTACTTCAAGGTGTAAATGCGGAGTGGCAGCAATTCCGGTACGATTATCAACCTGAAAAAATGAATAGTAAAGTTGCAGAACTGCAATTGTATTTCAGTAATGAAGACGATAATGTAGTATGGCTGGATGATCTCGGTGTTTATTTCCGGAATGAAAAGAAATAAACCGAAATAATTTTGATGTTATTCAACAACAAGCATCATATCATCATAATAAACTCTCTCCTTGCTGTTGGCCCACCCGAATAAATTTACTTTGCTGTCAGGATTTATTTGTTTTGGCAAAGGCAGCGTACATTTGATCTGATACCATTTGCCGGGCGATTTGATGACTTTTTCACTTTGATTTGCCGACCATGCAATGTTTTTCCCGATGGAATCAACACTGATTACAAGCTGTGATTTTGAATTTATATCATTTGACATTACCCAGGCTGTTGCCGTAATGAATTTTGGATGTTCAACTTTTACATCACCTATTCTTAACCTTAATGTTTCAGTATATTCAACAGTACTGTCGGTAAATCCACAGTATAATCCGCTTTTTCCCAGGCCATATTTGAGTTTGGGATGATTTTCAGTCCAGTTACCCAGAACTTCATAATCATTAAAATAAATTCCGTCTCCTGATTTTTTATCTCCGCAGGAATTTAAAAGGAATGCAGTTGCAATAATGAATACTATTTTCAATTTCATTTTAACCGGATAATTAGTGGACGCAAATATAAAAAATCCGGCAAGCCCGTATCAGCTGTCCTTATGTTTATCAGGATGTTAAAATCTGGTTACTTTTGCCGCATGTTAAAACAGGGGAATGGCAAAGAAATCCCATTATATGGATTTACTGCTGTAACAGGACATATATTCTTCCTGGTACTTTTATTATTTTCTGTCTTTTTCTATCGTGAAAGAATGCTTTATTCAGATCCGGCATTTTTTTCATTTCTGGTGATTGATGGTAATGATTATTCAGTGGCTCTTGGACGATGGGGGACAGTGCTGTCGCAGGCAATTCCACTATTTGCTTTACAACACGGAGTATCACTTGAACATTTTCTTCAATTATATTCTGCCTCCTTTATCCTGGTTTATTATCTTGTTTTCCTTATCATTCACTATGGATTTAAAAATGCATCAGGTTCATGGATGCTGATATTAAGTTTATGTCTTACATTCAGACTGACGTTTTATTATCCGACAGCGGAACTTTACCAGGGAATTGCATTTACAGTTTTACTTTGGGTAATTATTCAACGGTTAAGCGAATTCACGGATAATGGAAAATGGATCGGTTATTTTTTTGCATTTTCACTGATCGTATTCATATCGTTTTTTCATCAGCTGACACTTTTCACTGTATTATTTGTATTGATCTATCAGCTGATATCCGGCGGATTAAAAAATAAAAAATTAATTGCTCTTTCGATAATCACAATCTGCTGGTATGTTATCCGGATTAAATTGCTAACCAGCTCCAGTTATGAAAAGGAAAAGATGATTTCAGGTGCTGAATTTTTGCAGCAGCTTCAGCATTTCCCTGATTTACCCAGCACAATTTCACTGAAAGAATTTCTTAAACACCAGGTGCCATTGCCGGTGATTGCGTTCATTGTTTCACTGATCATTCTGTTCAGGAAAAATAAACTCATGAGTATTTATTTACTCTTGTATGCTGTCGGGTTTGCCATTGTTGTTTGTGTGACCCTTTACAAAGGTGAATCAAGGATGATGCTGGAAAATTATTATTCGGTTTTTGGATTATTTATCGCCTTCGCGTTTTATGCTGCCTTCAGAATTCCGATGCGGAATTATGCCACCATTGCAGCTGTATTAATGATTGTTTATTCACTGAAAGGAATCCATTATGAAAAATATATACTTACCAGCCGTATCCGTGATCTGAATTGTATGATCAGTTATGGTCAATCACTGGATGAAAAGAAATACATCATCAGCAACGAACATCTTTTTGCTTACAATGACATACTCCCATCATGGGCATTTCCTTTTGAATCACTGATGCTGTCATCTCTACAGCATCCGGGTGCTGCTGTAACTTTTTATCCCATGAAACGTTCAGGGCAGTTGAGTGTGGAACAGCTTTCAAAAAACAACATTTTCCTTGGACCGGAATGGTCACCATTCTGGTTTTCATCCAATGGAATCCGGCAACGTTTTTTCGATTTGCCTCCCGGTAAATACAGAAACCTGTCAACTTCACAGAACGACACCTCGTTTCATCAGCAATTGTTCAGCAATGAGAATTTCACAATACATCCGGTAGGTGGAACTGTACGGTGGAAAAAAGAAAATATGTTTGCAGAAGTTGAGCTCATCAATAAAAGTAACCAGGTGCTGAATTCTGTACCCGGTGGAGCCAATCCGGTTTATATCAGTTATCACCTCTGTGACGAAAACGGAAAAATAATTAAATGGGATAACAGCAGGAGTTTAATATTACTCGATATTTATCCCGGCAAAAACCTGGTTCAGAAAGTGAAAATTGATATGCCTGATCAGCAGGGAAAATACAAGCTGAAATTTGATATGGTTACTGAAGGCATCCGCTGGTGGGACATCAATACAGAACAACAATTAATCTTAAAGTAAAGTAATGACTACGCTTTCCATAGTAATACCGGCATATAACGAAGGCCGCACTATACATCATATTCTGAATAAGGTAAAAGAAGTGAACCTTATAGGAGGAATAAAGAAAGAGATCATCATTGTAAATGATTTTTCAAGTGACAATACAGTTGAAGCAATCAATAAATACATGAGTGAGAATGCAGAGCTGAATATCCGTTTGTTTTCACAGCCTTATAATATGGGGAAGGGTGCTGCATTGCATAAAGGAATCGAACTGGCTACAGGTGATTATGTGATCATCCAGGATGCCGATCTTGAATATGATCCAGAGGAGTACAACGACCTGCTGAAGCCTATCCTGAATGATTTTGCAGATGTGGTTTATGGTTCCAGGTTTATAGGCGGGAATCCACACCGGATTCTCTTTTTCTGGCATACGATCGGAAACCGGATCCTGACTTTTTTATCCAATATGTTCACCAACCTGAACCTTACGGATATGGAAACCTGCTATAAATTGTTCCGAAGGGAGATTATCCAGGGGCTGAAACTGAAAGAACGCCGTTTCGGATTTGAACCCGAAGTAACGGCCAGGATTTCCAAAATTCCGAAGATCCGGATCTATGAAGTTGGGATTTCTTATTACGGCCGGACCTATGAGGAAGGGAAAAAGATCAACTGGAAGGATGGATTCCGCGCGATTTACTGTATCCTGAAGTATAATATCTTTTCCTGATTCGGGAACCGTTTTTGCGGAAGCCGGGGAATTGATTTTCGCAAAGCCGTAATTATCAACAATTTCTGAAGTAATTTTTTTCTTTTCTGAAAGGTTTTTAAGATCCCTTTCAGAATGATCCTAAGGGGTTTATAACAATCCTGGAAAAACTGTTCGTAAGTTTTGCGAATCCGGATAATTCTCCTAATTTTGCGTCCCCTTAGTAGAACCCCTGTTAAATTAAAATAGAAAGTGGATACGACGAGCTATAAAACGGTTTCAGCAAATTCGAAAACCGTTAACAAAGAATGGGTTGTGCTGGATGCAAAAGATCAGATTTTAGGTCGCTTTGCTTCACAGGCAGCCATGATTTTACGCGGCAAACATAAAGCAAGCTATACCCAGCATGTGGATTGCGGTGACAATGTAATCATCATCAATGCTGACAAAATCCGCCTTTCAGGTCGTAAAATGACTGAAAAGGTTTATGTTTCTCATACTGGTTATCCGGGTGGTCAGCGTTTCGTGACTCCTGCAAAACTGTTGACGAAAAAACCAACGGCTGTGCTTGAGAAAGCGATTTATGGAATGATTCCTAAAAATCGTTTAGGCAATGCAGTAAAAGGAAATCTGTACCTCTATGCAGGTACTGATCATCCACATGCTGCTCAACAACCAAAATCAATTACTTTAAAATACTGATCAATCATTCCAGATGGAAATCACTCATACTATAGGACGACGCAAAACTGCAGTAGCCCGTATTTATATTCAGCCGGGTAACGGAGTTGTGAAAGTGAACAACCGCGATTACAAAGAATATTTCCCGACCCTTCCATTACAGAACCTTATCAAACAGGCTTTTGATCTTTCAAAAACTGTTGAGCAATATGATGTAAATGTAAATGTGACAGGCGGAGGATATAATGGCCAGGCTGAAGCAATCCGCATGGCAATATCACGTGCACTTTGCAAGATCAATGCAGAACACCGTCCTGTTTTAAAAGCAAACGGTTTGTTAACCCGTGACCCTAGAATGGTTGAACGTAAGAAGTTCGGTCAGCGTAAAGCACGTCGCCGCTTCCAGTTCAGTAAACGTTAATTCATCAATACCAATATAGATTCTTTAATGATCAACGTATCGCAAGAAGAGATGCTGAGTGCCGGATTACATTTCGGTCACCTGAAGCGTAAATGGAATCCTAAAATGGCTCCTTATATTTTTATGGAGCGCAATGGCATTCATATTATTGATCTCAATAAAACAGCTGCAAAGCTTGAAGAAGCTGCATCAGCAGTAAAACAGATTGCAAAATCAGGTAAAAAAATCCTGTTTGTTTCTACGAAGAAACAGGCAAAGGAAATTGTTGCCGGTGCTGCAAAAACTGTGAATATGCCTTATATCACTGAGCGCTGGCCTGGTGGTATGCTTACTAATTTCGCCACACAGCGTAAATCAGTAAAGAAAATGGCAGCTCTTGATAAAATGATGACTGACGGAACAGCTGAAGTGATTTCTAAAAAAGAAAGACTGCAGATTTCCCGCCAGAAAGCTAAAATGGAAAAACTGTTAGGATCAATTACTGATCTGAACCGTTTACCTGCTGCATTATTTATTGTTGATACAGTGAAAGAACATATCGCAGTTGATGAAGCTATCAAGTTAGGAATTCCAACAATTGCTATCTGCGATACGAATTCTGATCCTTCTATTATCGATTTCCCGATCCCTGCAAATGATGATGCAACAAAAGCTGTTGAATTAATCATGAACACGATGGTGAAAGCAATTGAAGAAGGTCTTGCTGAACGTAAAGTGGATAAAGAACAGGAACGCGAAAGAGAAGTTGCAGCTGATGAAGAAACAGAAGAACGCAGAATGGTTGCCGCAGGTGGAGATGATGATGATAACGCACCACGCGCAGAACGCGGAGCAGAAAGAGGACCTGGTAATAAACCTGGTGGCGCCGGAAAGCCTTCGTCACGACCCCGCAAAGGCACAACAAGGAAATAATCAAATTAAAAAATTACGGCGGGATGAAATTTCATCCCGTTATTGTTAAATACATATTTCAAAAAAGGAATTTAAAAAATGTCAACTACAACAACAATCTCCGCGGCTGATGTAAACAAACTTCGCCAGATGACAGGTGCGGGAATGATGGATTGCAAAAAAGCATTAACTGAAGCGAATGGTGATTTTGAAATTGCAATTGATAACCTCCGTAAAAGAGGACAGAAAGTTGCTGCAAACCGTGCTGACCGTGAAGCGAAAGAAGGATACATCATTGCAAAAGCAAATGCAGAAGCAACACATGGTTATTTAATTTCATTAAGCTGCGAAACAGATTTCGTTGCAAAGAACCAGGACTTCGTGAAATTTGCGGAAGCAATTCTTGATGTGGCAATGAAAAATAATCCGAAAGATGTGGAAGCTTTAAAAGAACTTCCTGTTGACGGTGCTCCAATTAAAGATCGTTTGTTCGATATGATCGGTAAGATCGGTGAGAAAATTGAACTCGCACGTTATGAAATGATCTCAGCACCAAAAGTGATTGTTTACAATCACCCGGGTAACCGTCTTGCATCGATGGTAGGTTTATCAAGTGCAAACGCACCCGAAACTGCTGCTAAAGATGTTGCGATGCAGATTGCAGCAATGAGTCCTGTGGCAATTGATAAAGACGATGTGAATACTGAAACAATCACGCGCGAACTTGAAATTGCAAAAGAGCAGATCCGTGCAGAAGGCAAACCTGAAGAAATGGTTGAGAAAATTGCTCAGGGCAAACTCAATAAATTCTTCCAGGAAAACACCTTGCTGAACCAGGCCTTCATTAAAGAAGATAAGAAAACTGTCCGCCAGTTTTTGAACGATGTGGAAAAAGGACTTACTGTCTCTGTTTTCAAAAGAGTTCAGTTAGGATAATCAATAAAATTAAAATCCCGGTTTTCGAATCGGGATTTTTTTTGCCCCTTTGCGAGATTATTCAGTTGCATTTTCCAATTTCGTATAAATAAAAATAAACGTTAAACTTTAAACCTTAAACGTTAAACTTTTTCCGATGAAATACAAAAGAATACTCCTCAAGCTAAGCGGTGAAGCATTAATGGGCGACAACCAGTTTGGTATCGACAATAATCGTCTGTCGCAGTATGCATCAGAAATAAAAACACTGATCGACAGAAATGTGGAAGTGGCAATTGTGATTGGAGGAGGAAATATTTTCAGGGGAATACAGGCTGCGCAGGGAGGAATGGATCGTGTACAGGGAGATTATATGGGCATGCTTGCAACAGTGATTAATTCCATGGCATTGCAAAGTGCACTTGAAAGTATTGGCGTATTAACCAGATTGCAGTCGGCAATTAAAATGGAAGCGATCTGTGAACCATTTATCCGTCGGCGTGCAGTACGTCATCTTGAAAAAGGAAGAGTGGTGATCTTTGGTGCAGGAACGGGTAATCCTTATTTTACAACAGATACTGCAGCTTCCTTACGTGCAATTGAAATTGAAGCCGATGTAATTTTGAAAGGAACACGTGTTGATGGAATTTATACAGCAGATCCTGAGAAAGACAAAAATGCAACTCGTTATTCAAAAGTTACTTTTACTGAAGTGTATGAAAAAAATCTTCAGGTTATGGACATGACTGCATTCACACTTTGCCAGGAAAATAAATTGCCGATCATCGTATTCGACATGAATAAATCCGGTAACCTGAAACGTATTATTGAAGGAGAAGAAATCGGGACGCTAGTAGAGGTGAGCTAGTGATAATCGCGCTGGCTACGAATGCGAATGTTACGAAAATACGAATTACGAAAGCTGCGCCGAATTGCTGAATTTGAAATTTGTATCTTTTAGAATTATTTTGAATAGTAATTATGCGATCTTTTTTCCTGTCGCAGTCTTATTTTGAAAATTATGAAACAAGGAGCAATAAGAAATCCTGATTTATTATTTCCTGGATTAAGTTATCAGATAATTGGATGCGCAATTGAGGTTTTTAATAAAATAGGTTTTGGACGTAAAGAAAGTATTTATCAGAAAGCATTGCATGAAGCACTTTGTTGCAGAGGTATAATAGTCAATTCACAAGAATATGCGCCGGTGTTTTTCAATGGTAAGGAAATTGGAAAATCCTACCTTGATTTTGTGGTGAATGGATAGGTAATAATTGAAATCAAAAGAAACCGTTTTTTCAGTTGGAGATATAGAACAGTGTAAAAACTATCTAAGGAGTTTAAATCTGAAATTAGCGTTACTTATCAATTTTAATCCGCAAGGAGTATTCTATAAGAGAATAGTTAAACTTGAAAAGTAAAGGGTTCCAGCCGTTTAATTCCCTCTTCATATGATAAATCAATTCGTATTTTCGTATTTCGTATTTTCGTACCATTCGAATTCGTAGCCTTATGAATGATGTAAACCAGATTCTCGGACATATGCAGGACCTGATGCAAAAAGCAATCAGTCATCTTGAAAATGAACTTCAGAAAGTTCGCGCAGGAAAAGCAAATCCATCTATGCTCGACGGAGTGAAAGTGGATTATTATGGAACTGCAACAGCACTCAGCCAGGTCGCAAACGTTAGTACACCTGATGCAAGAACAATAGTTGTTCAGCCCTGGGAAAAATCATTAATCAAAGCAATTGAAAAATCTATTATTGATTCCAATCTTGGATTCAATCCGCAAAACGACGGACAGGTGATCAGGATCAATGTTCCGCCTTTAAGCGAAGAGAGAAGAAAAGATCTCGTAAAGAGAGCAAAAGCAGAAGGTGAACATGCAAAAGTTGGAATACGTTCAGTACGCCGTGATGCAAATGAACATATCAAGAAGGCTCAGAAAAACGGGCTGACGGAAGATCTTGCAAAAGATGCAGAAGCAAAGACACAACATATCACAGATGAATTCATAAGGAAAATCGACAAGCATCTTGACCTGAAAGAAAAAGAAATCATGACAGTTTAATCAGTAGCTGTTTTCAGCTGATCAGCTGTTTTGTTTCAGTGTATGAATTGTTCGTTAATAACGAATGTATAACTTAAGATCAGTATATTGACTCAAGGGGCTATTTTCCCTACCTTTGATGTTGCACACAAGCCCGTTAATGAATTGTTTAAGAGTTCTTGCAATCCTGTTTATTAGCCATTTAGCTGTAAACAAGGTGTCGGCAGTCGATTTAACTCCAACTGTCAGACAGGATTCCGCCTCTGTAAAAAAAGGTGTTTACACATATAAAATAATTTCATCTGCGAATCAAACATTCGGCTACAATGTTTTTGCAGATGGTAAACTGATCATACATCAGCTCAGCATTCCAGGTATCAACGGAATGAATGGATTTAAATCAAAAGCTGATGCTGAAAAAGTTGCAAAACTTGTAAAGAAAAAACTCGAATCCGGAAACGCTTTGCCATCAGTATCACATGATGAATTGAAAGAGCTTGGAATTGTGGAGCAGGAAACCAAATGAAGAAACTACTATTAATTATTGCATCGTTTTTATATATAATGAATGCCCGTGCGCAGGCTCCGGATACATGGTCGCTTGTTGGAGCAATGCCACCGTCACCTGATTCAGCAAGGATTTTTGCAACATCATTCAGTATTGATACCTGTGGTTATATCGGCTTAGGCTACGATGGACAGGGAAATGCATACAAGGACTTCTGGCAAATCACCTATGATAATGCATCTGGTCAGTTTGTATGGACACAGATTGCAGATTTTCCTGATTCAAGATATGGTGCAACAGGTGTGGGAAATCATACGAAAGGTTTTGTTGGCTTCGGATATAATGTTTCGGGAATTCAGAAAAATGATTTCTGGGAATATGATCCTGCAGCAAATCAATGGTCAATAAAATCAGCAATTCCGTCAACATCCCGTGCATTTGCAGCCGGCTTTAATATTGGAGATAATATTTATATCACCACCGGAAGCGGTATGAGTGATTTGTGGAAATATGATCCTGCGCAAAACAACTGGACTTCCCGCAATAATTATCCTGGTGGAGGCCGACAGGGTGCTGTTGCATTCAGCATTGGCAATAAAGGATATGTTGGAACAGGATATGGTCCATTTACTACGAAGGATTTCTGGGAATACAATCCTGTTGGAGATTCATGGACAAGGAAACATGATTTACCGGGTGAAGCAAGAGGTTATGCGTCCGGATTTGGGATAGGAACAAAAGGATTTATTGGAACAGGACAAGGTGTAAATGAATTAGCTGATTTCTGGGAGTATGATCCATTTACCAATGAATGGCTTCAACGTGAGGATTTCGCCGGAATGTCACGTGCAAGCACCGCAGCATTCAGTGATTGTAAAAAAGGTTATGTAGGAACAGGAATTGGTCCTGGAAGTTTTAATCACCTCTTTGCATATACACCATCAAAAGTTTCAGTTGGAAAATTGCAGGATTCAGTTTTCTGTACCGGAAGAAATTATGATATACAGTATACAACAAATGAATCATTTTCATTTCCGAATGTTTTCAGTGTTGAATTAAGTGATGACAATGGAAGTTTCAGTAACCCGGTTGTAATAGGTTCTTCCAGCTCTATCAATTTATATGGAACCATCCCGGTTGTATTTCCAAACATTACAACATCAGGAACACATTATCGCCTGCGCATTACCAGTACACAGAATTCAGCAACAGGAAGTGACAACAGGTATGATCTTACTATTATCTCTGTTCCCGATCCGATTATATGGCAGGTGGGGAATGATCTTTTCTCTACTGCATCCACAGGAAATCAATGGTATGATACAAATGGTCCAATTGCAGGTGCAACGGGACAGTCATATACACCAGCAGTAACTGGCGATTATTATGTTGTAGTTAGTGAGAACGGATGTGAATCTGTTCCGTCAAACAGTATCACTGTGATTACTGGCATCAACGAACATACGGTTTCATGGATGGAAGTAAATCCTAATCCTGCATGTGAATTCATAACCCTTAAAACAGGAAAGCTTATTACATCTGATGTAACTGTAATAATTACAGGAACGGCGGGCAATAAAATTGAAGAGTTGTTTGTAAGCGGAGCATCTTTACAACGCGGAATTAATATCAGTTTGCGTGAATATGCTACCGGAATTTATTTTGTAAAACTGGTTTCGGAAAATACTACAGAAATAACACGCTTTATTAAAAACTGATTTTAAAAAACACATAAAAAAAAGGAGAACTGGTTAATGGTTCTCCTTTTTTTGTTTTTAAGCTATGATTACATACTGAATCTTTTTGCAGCTTCTTCCCAATTGATGGTATTCCACCAGGCTGTACAATAATCAGGACGACGGTTCTGATAATTGAGATAGTAAGCATGTTCCCAAACATCAAGACCGATAACAGGGGTTCCTTTAACATCTGCAACATCCATTAACGGATTATCCTGGTTAGGTGTAGAAGTGATATCAAGTTTACCTGATGAATTTTTAATCAGCCATGCCCATCCTGAACCAAATCTGCCTACACATGCTGCATTGAATTTTGTTTTCATTTCATCAAAAGAACCAAAAGCTGCATTAATTGCATCCGATAATGCACCTGAAGGATTTCCTCCTCCGTTTTGTTTCATGATGGTCCAGAAAAACGAATGATTGTAATGTCCGCCACCATTGTTGCGTACAGGCATCGGGTACTTTGAAATGTTTTTACAGATTTCTTCAATGCTCAGATTTTCAGCATCGGTACCGGCAATTGCATTGTTCAGATTGGTTACATAAGCCTGGTGATGTTTGCCATGATGGATCTCCATGGTCTTAGCATCAATATGTGGTTCCAGTGCATTGAATGCATATGGAAGGGGAGGTAGTGTGAAAGCCATTTTATTTATGATTAAATTTATTATGCGAAATTAGGTAAATTCAGAATTCATAATTAAGAATGCAGAATTAATTCAAATAACACATTATTTTGGAGGTAATTTGCTATTCCGATTCACAATTATTTTAATAAGTCGAAAGGCTCGCTTCGCTTTTGTAATACCAGGTAAGATGCAAATTTAGAAGTAGGGTATCCCCAGCTTCAGGCAGGGGTTGACGAACCTCTTTTACATCCCGGATGATTTGCCATAGCATCGTCCGGTAGATGTTATAAAAGAACAATGTATCTAATCAAGTACTTTCAGTTTTTTCCGGAACCAAAAACTAATAACAAAGAACTAAAAACTAAAAACAAAGAACCATTTACATTTTACAGGGTTCACAACTTTTTATTTAAGACTTCTTTAAACAAAGCTTCATACTCTCCTGCAATTTTCTTCCAGTTAAAATGCTCCTTGATCCGCATTGCATTTCCATCAATGAATTGCAGCCGGTTTTTTTCTAACAATGATGGATCAGTAAGCAAATTTTTTATTGCAGCAGGATCTGCAAAATACAATGCATGTTGTTGCAGTACATCGCGGTTAAAAGGATTATCATGGGCAATAATATATGACATTGCAGCCATTGCTTCCAGCAGTGATGGATTGGTACCACCTACTGAATGTCCATGAAAATAAAACCGTGAATAGTAACGGATATTATTTAAATCAGACTGGTTATAAATCCCACCGATAAATTTTATTACACCATTGTTCCTGTATTTACTTTTAAGAACTTCTCCATAACCCGTCAGGTGATTGCCAATTACAAGAAATGGAATAGTGCTTCCGGATAATACAATTCCATCAAGAATCGTTTCGATATTATTTTCTTTTTCAAGCCTTGCAATCAGTACATCATAATTACGGACGTTTACAGAATATTTTTTCAATGCTGATTCATCCGGTTTTTCAAAGATTTCGGCACCATAACCAATGTAAGTGGATTTTTTTTTATATTCGTTTTCCAGGTATTTTTTTATTTCATTATTATCCGCCACCAGGAAATCAGAATATCTTGCGCCAAGTGATTCAAACCATTTCGCCAGTTTTTTTACTGCAGAATTCCATTTATCTCTTTTCCATTCCAGGCCATCCATATTGGTAACCAGTACGGATTTACGTTTTTTCAGAAATGGAAAAAATACTGAGGATGTTGTATAACCGAGTGCCAGTAAAATATCACAATTATTTTTCAGTGCATCTTTCATACACAGGTAATCATAAATAAAATTACCGGCAGTACCGAATTTCTTTTCCGGGTTCCAGCATTTAGTGATTTTTACTTTGTTAAAAACCGGTTGATTATATGCATGATAGTGCGGGTTGTAAACAGTGACCTCATGACCAGCCTCTGCAAGGAGCACTGCCAAATTTTCTGCACATTGTTCAAACCCTCCGTAATTATTGGGGACTCCTCTTGTTCCGGTAATGGCAATCTTCATGGATATAAGAAATGTTTTTTGCTACGTAAAAGAATAAATGCTACGAAAGCGAATGGTACGAAACTACGAAATACGAATGGACGAAACTATATCGTAGTAACCGTAAGCTTCAGCTTAGGCAACAAAACACTTTGATAAGAGTTAGAAAAAAAGCTGGCAGCGGGAGGCTGATGGCAGGAGGCTTTCCTTTAACTGCGCTGATGAAATGCATCCCATCCCTGCGCTTTCAGTTCATGCACATTATTCTGCCTGTCAACAAAAGTGTAACCTGCATTTGCATCAGTTATGTGACCGATAATACTGAATTCAGTTCTGTCTTTTATCTGATCATATAAAGCAAGCGGAATGGTAAATAACAATTCATAATCTTCACCACCATTCAATGCACAAACTGTTGGATCCAGCCCGAATTCTCTTGCTGTTTCTCTGGTTAAATGATCCACCGGAATTTTTTCTTCGTACACCTGGCACCCCATTCCTGATTCTTTGCAGAGATGCATGATCTCTGATGCAAGTCCGTCGGATATATCAATCATTGCATTCGGCTGAATTCCGGATGATTCAAAATTCCGGATGATATCCAGTCGTGCTTCCGGTTTTAATTGCCGCTCGAGCAAATAATCTGCAGCACCTAAATCAGGTTGTGCAGATGGATTTTCAAGAAACACTCTTTTTTCTCTTTCAAGAATCTGCAATCCCATATATGCAGCACCAAGATCACCGGTTACACAAATAAGATCATTGAGTTTAGCAGCATTCCTGTAAACAATTTTTTCTTTAGGTGCAGCACCAATTGCTGTGATGCTGATCACTAATCCGGAAGGTGATGTTGTTGTATCTCCGCCAACAAGATCAACATTGTAAAATTCACAGGCCTGTAAAATTCCGGAATACAATTCCTCCACTGCATCCAGTGAAAAACGATTGCTGATTGCAATTGAAACAGTAATTTGTTTTGGAAACGCATTCATTGCACAAACATCACTCAGGTTCACTACAACTGATTTATATCCCAGGTGTTTCAACGGAGTATAACTTAAATCAAAATGTACACCCTCCACCAGCATATCAGTCGTTATAACCAAATGCTCATCACCATGGAAGATTACCGCGGCATCATCCCCGATACCCTGTAATGAACTTTTGTTCTTTAATTGTACCTGGTCCCTGATATACCTGATCAGACCGAATTCTCCCAGGGCATTCAGCTCCGTCCTGCTATTCTGATTTTCAAACATCCTGCAAAAGTAATTCCTTGATGGCAATAAATTCATTCATCAAAATGCAGATTCGTCCTTCATCAACCCTTTTTGCGTCTCAAATAGTTTATTTTCGCAACATAATTCCATCTCCCTATGTCATCGTTTGGATTTCTGAAGTATTTCATGCCGCAGGACAGAAAGTTCTTTCCTCTTTTTGATAAAGCTGCTGCCAATGTTCATGAAGGCGGTAAAGCAATTTATTCATTGGTCACTTCTACTTCTGCAGAAGACCGCCAGCTTTGGTTGCGCCAGATTGAAAAAATTGAACACATCGGTGATGATATCACACATGAAATTTTCAAAGAACTCGGAAGTAATTTTATTACACCTTTCGATCGCGAAGACATACACCGGCTGGTAACATCCATTGATGATATCATCGATTACATTCATGGATCATCGAAAAGAATTGAACTGTATAAAATAACTGAATTCGATTCAGATGTTATCAAACTCAGCGAACTGATACAGCAAAGTACTGATGAATTACGTCTTGCAGTTTTTGAACTGAAAAACATGAACAGGATGCGTGACATGACAGCATCACTGGTTCGCATCAACAGCATAGAAAACCATGCTGATGATATATTTGATCATGCTGTAGCACGTCTTTTTGCAAATGAAAAAGATGCCATCCGTATTATTATGGAGAAAGAAGTGTTACAGGGACTTGAAACTGCAACGGATAAATGCGAAGATGCAGCGAATGTGATTGAATCCATCATGATTAAAATGGCGTAATCATTTCACTATGACAAACCTTTTGATTATTGTGATCATGCTGGCATTGATCTTTGATTTTATCAATGGATTTCATGATGCTGCCAACTCGATTGCCACAGTTGTTTCCACGAAAGTATTAAGTCCGCTTGCTGCAGTAATGTGGGCGGCGATGTTCAACTTTATTGCGTACTGGTTGTTTGAACTGAAAGTTGCAGATACTGTTGCAAAAACTGTAAGAATTGAAAACATTACCCTGATTGTTGTATTATCAGGATTAATTGCAAGTATCATCTGGAACCTGCTTACCTGGTGGTGGGGAATACCAAGCAGTTCATCTCATACATTGATCGGCGGATTTGCGGGAGCAGGAATTGCACATGCAGGAAGTTTACATGCAGTACAGATTGATAAGGTAATGCCGACAGTTTATTTTATAGTACTCGCTCCTGTGCTTGGAATGATCATGTCATACATCATTTCTATCATTTCACTGAACATCTGCAAACGTTCGAATCCTTCAAAAGTAGATCGAGTTTTCCGGCGACTGCAATTATTGTCTTCTGCAGCATACAGTTTAGGGCATGGCGGAAATGATGCACAAAAAGTGATCGGAATTATTGCAGCTGCGATGGTTTCACAGGGAGTTATTTCCGGTATTTCAGATGTGCCATCCTGGGTGCCCCTTGCCTGTTATACTTCCATTGCATTAGGAACCATGATGGGAGGGTGGAAAATTGTAAAAACCATGGGTCAGAAAGTTACCAAGCTCACACCATTCGAAGGATTCAGCGCCGAAACTGCCGGTGCTTTAACCTTATTCGGAACGCAACATTTTAAAATACCAGTAAGTACTACCCATACCATTACGGGATCTATTATCGGAGTTGGTCTTACAAAGAGAATTTCCGCCGTCAGATGGGGTGTTACAGTCCAGTTACTTTGGGCCTGGATCCTTACGATTCCAGTTTCCGCTTTGCTGGCTGCACTTGTTTATAAGTTGATCAACCCATTCTTCTGATTTTTATCGCAGTATTTTATTCTGCAGAAATCTATAGAAGCAGCTGATTTCTAAAGGCTAATCTATCCAATTTTCTCCTGCTTTTCCTTAATTAGAATTGTTCTAAATAAGGGAAATAACACGTATCTTTGCAGTGGATTATTAACAGGAAAAATATGATCACAGTAACAGAACGTGCAAAAGAAAAAGCAATCCATTTGATCAAAGAAGAAAATCATCCTGCCGATGCATTTATCCGCGTTGGAGTAGATGGTGGTGGTTGCTCTGGATTAACATATAAGCTTGAATTTGATAGTGTTATAAAGCCAGATGATAAAGTATTTGAAGATAAAGGCATTCGGATAGTGTGTGATAAAAAGAGCTTTCTGTACCTGGTAGGCACCCAGCTGGATTTCAGTGACGGCCTCAACGGGAAAGGCTTTTCCTTTCATAACCCTAATGCGTCGCGGACCTGTGGTTGTGGCGAGAGCTTTTCAGTGTAATTGCCTTTTCCCGGATATTTCTAAAGAATTAATGTATGTCAGAAGATCTTAAAATCCTCGATGAAGTCACGCAAAGTGATTACAAGTACGGATTTGTAAGCAATATAGAAAGTGATGCAGCACCCAAAGGTCTGAGTGAAGATATCGTGCGTTTTATTTCAGCGAAAAAAAATGAACCGCAATGGATGCTCGAGTGGAGACTGAAAGCATATCGTCACTGGACTGGCATGACAGAACCAACATGGCCGAATGTACATTATCCGCAGATTAATTTCCAGGATATCATTTACTATTCTGCACCAAAACAGAAAAAAGAATTAAACAGTTTAGATGAACTGGATCCTGAAATCAAAGCAACATTTGATAAACTCGGTATTTCATTACAGGAACAAAAACGATTGGCGGGTGTTGCAATGGATGCGGTGATTGACAGTGTATCCGTGAAAACAACTTTTCGTGAAGCATTGGCCGAACAGGGAATTATTTTCTGTTCATTCAGTGATGCAGTACAGGAACATCCTGAACTCATCAAAAAATATTTAGGAAGTGTGGTTCCTTATACTGATAATTTTTATGCTGCATTGAATTCAGCAGTGTTCAGTGACGGATCCTTCTGTTACATTCCGAAAGGAGTAAGATGCCCGATGGAACTCAGTACTTATTTCAGGATTAATGCTGCAGGAACCGGACAATTTGAACGCACACTCATCATTGCAGATGAAGGCGCATTTGTAAGTTATCTTGAAGGATGTACCGCACCGATGCGTGATGAAAATCAGTTGCACGCAGCAGTAGTTGAAATCGTTTCTCATAAAGATGCCACTGTAAAATACAGTACTGTACAGAACTGGTATCCCGGAGATAAAGAAGGCAAAGGTGGCATCTACAATTTTGTTACTAAACGCGGAATCTGTTTAGACAGTCATGCAAAAATTTCATGGACACAGGTTGAAACCGGTTCTGCAATTACATGGAAATACCCAAGTGTAATTTTAAAAGGAGATTATTCCACCGGTGAATTTTATTCTGTGGCTGTAACAAACAACATGCAGCAGGCTGATACCGGAACGAAGATGATTCATCTTGGAAAAAACACAAAGAGTACAATTATCAGCAAAGGAATTTCAGGAGGTAAAAGTCATAACAGTTACCGTGGTCTTGTAAGAATCAATAAGAATGCACTGAATGCAAGAAACTTCTCACAATGTGATTCATTGCTGTTAGGTGATCAGTGCGGTGCCCATACATTTCCTTATCTTGAAGTAAGTAATAAAACTGCAAAAGTTGAACATGAAGCAACAACAAGTAAAGTTGGAGAAGATCAGATCTTTTATTGCAATCAGCGTGGGATCTCAACGGAAGATGCAGTGAACCTGATTGTGAATGGATATTGTCGTGAAGTGTTTAATCAGTTGCCAATGGAATTCGCAGTGGAAGCACAGAAACTGCTTGCGATATCATTAGAAGGTTCAGTAGGTTAAAAAAATAAAATAATTCTTCCGTCAGATAAATCCGACGGGAATTGAAAAGAGATATGTTATCAATAAAAAACTTAAAAGCATCCATTGAAGAGAAGCAGATCCTGAAAGGATTGAACCTGGAAGTTAAACCAGGTGAAGTGCATGCGATCATGGGACCAAATGGCTCCGGGAAAAGCACACTTGCCTCAGTACTTGCAGGAAGAGAAGAGTATGAAGTAAACGGAGGAGCAGTTCTGTTTGAAAATCATGATTTACTTGATATGAGTCCTGAAGACCGTGCCAGGGCAGGAATATTTTTAGCATTTCAGTATCCTGTGGAGATTCCGGGAATCAGCAATGCAAATTTTCTGAAAACTGCATTGAATGAAATACGTAAATCAAAAGGTCTCGCAACACTGGATTCTAAAGAATTCCTGAAACTGATGCAGGAGAAAATGAAACTGGTGGAGATGGATAAAACGATGACACAGCGTTCGGTGAATGAAGGATTCAGTGGAGGAGAAAAAAAGCGCAACGAGATTTTCCAGATGATGATGCTGGAACCTAAACTGGTGATTCTTGATGAAACAGATTCAGGACTTGATATTGATGCATTGAGAATTGTTGCCAACGGCGTAAATGCTTTGCGTGATAAAGAAAGATCCTTTGTGGTGATCACCCATTACCAGCGTTTGCTGGATTATATCGTTCCCGATTTTGTGCATGTTTTGTACAATGGTAAAATTGTAAAATCCGGGACTAAAGACCTTGCTCTTGAACTTGAAGAAAAAGGATATGACTGGATCAAAGATGCAGTGGAATCAATTAATGCATAAGCAATGAGCAATATGGTGGAAAATATACCGGTGCTGCTTAAAGATCTGAATAAAGTTCCGGGAGCATTTGCGAATGGAATTCAATCATTGAATACTGTAAGAGCAGCAGCTGCTGATGAATTCCGCAGGATGGGAATTCCACATGCTAAACATGAGGAGTGGAAGTATTTTAATCTTTCTCCTTTAAATAAAATTGATTTTCGCTTACAGGATAACAATTCTTTAATTGAAAATATCAATTACAGCAGGTTTCAGTATTCAGGAGCGAATGCGTGTTATGTTGTTGTTGAAAACGGAGCATACAGCAAAGAAAAATCTGATCTGAAGAAGTTACCTGCAGGTGTTACAATTGGAAGCCTGTCTGATCTGGGATCTGATCCGCGTGTGGTAAAACATTTTGCACAACATGCAGATGATGAAGCACAACCGTTTGTTGCTTTGAATACCGCTACAGCACTTAACGGTATTGTGATCATAGTGGATGATAAAATAAAATCCACAGTTCCTGTACAGGTTATTTATTTCAATGATGCACCTTTTAATGCAACAATGATTTCATTGCGCACACTGGTGATCGCAGGTGATCAGAGTGAATGCACCATATCAGAAAGTTATCATTCATCAGCAAACTCAAAACCACTTTTCATCAATGCTGTGAGCGAAGTGATTGCAGGAAAAAATGCAAGAATACATTATTCCAAACTGCAGGTGGAAAGCGATAATACTTATCACATCAATTATCACGGAGTGAACCAGGCGAAGGACAGTTATCAGCATATCACAACACTTTCGCTCGGTGGTTCCATGCTGAGAAATAACCTGCATATCCGGCTGGATGATAAAAACTGTGAAACACATCTCAACGGATTGTATGTGCTAGATGGTACACAGGTGATGGACAATCATACCATGGTGGATCATGCAATGCCTGAATGTTTCAGTAATGAATTGTACAAAGGAATTATTGCCGGAAAAGCACAGGGAGTTTTCAACGGAAAAATTATGGTAAGAAAAGATGCGCAGAAAACAAATGCGTATCAGTCCAATAAAAATATATTGCTGAGTGATGATGCCTCTATGTTTGCAAAACCTCAGCTGGAAATATTTGCTGATGATGTAAAATGCAGCCATGGCGCAACAACAGGACAACTTGATGAAGAAGCGTTGTTTTACCTGCGAGCCCGCGGAATCGGGGAAAATGAAGCGCGTGCTTTACTGAATCATGCATTCGCTGCGGCCGTAATTGAAGAAGTTGAATCAGAACCATTGAAAGAAAGTCTTATGCTGTTACTCTCGCAGAAACTGCGTGAAAATGCATGAGCAATACTATATGGCTGAAAAGTCAGTTTTGGATACAGGATTTAATGTAAGTAAAATCCGTAAAGAATTTCCTATCCTTTCAGAAAAGGCATATGGGAAACCACTGATCTATTTTGATAATGCAGCATCCTCCCAGAAACCACAGGTTGTAATTGATGCGCTCAGTGATTATTATCAGCATTACAATGCAAATATTCATCGTGGTGTTCATTTCCTGAGTAAAAAAGCAAGTGATGCATTTGATGAAGTACGTAATAAAGTACAGAAATTTATTAACGCTGAATCCGCAAATGAAATTATTTTTCTTCGGGGAACAACCGAAGCAGTAAACCTGGTTGCATCCACGTATGGAAGAAAAAATGTTCATGCAGGTGATGAAATTCTGATCTCAGCAATGGAACATCACAGCAATATTGTTCCCTGGCAGTTATTATGTGAAGAGAAAGGAGCGAAGCTGAAAGTAATTCCAATGAATGAGCAAGGAGAATTGAACCTTGCTCAGCTGGATGAACTGATTACCTCACGAACAAAAATTGTATCGGTTGTGCATACAAGTAATTCTTTAGGGACAATAAATCCTGTAAAGAAAATTATTGAAGCTGCACATAAAAAAAATGTTCCTGTTTTCGTAGATGGAGCACAGGCAATTGTGCATAGTAAAATTGATGTGCAGAATCTTGATTGCGATTTCTTCGCATTCAGTTCACATAAAATGTTAGGACCAACCGGTTCAGGTTGTCTTTACGGAAAGATGGAATTACTGGAAGCTATGCCGCCTTATATGGGCGGAGGTGAAATGATCCATTCAGTTTCATTTGAGAAAACAACATTTAACGAAGTACCTTATAAATTTGAAGCAGGCACTCCCAATATAGCTGATGTAATTGCCATGGGAGTTGCAATTGATTACCTGGATACAATTGACAGGGATGCAGCCTTGGCCTATGAACAGGAGTTATTGAAGTACGCCACTGATCAATTAAAAAGCATTCCGGGTTTAAAAATAATTGGTAATGCAATTAACAAAGCAAGCCTGGTATCATTTGTTCTTGAAGAGATCAATGCACTGGATGCTGGAATGTATCTTGATACAAAAGGGATTGCAGTAAGAACAGGACATCATTGCACAGAACCGGTGATGGACAGGTTTAATATTCCCGGTACGATCCGTGCATCATTCATGTTTTATAATACGAAAGAGGAGATTGATGTTCTTGTGGAAGAGGTAAAAAAGGCAATCGGATTTTTAAAACCGCAGAAAGTATGAGCAGTATTGCTGATATTGAAAATGAAATTGCAGAAGACTTTGAACTGTTTGATCAATGGGAAGAAAAATACCAGTATATCATTGAGCTTGGCCAGAAATTACCTGCACTTGATTCGAAATATAAAACCGAAGAAAATAAAATCAGAGGTTGCCAGAGCAGTGTATGGCTGAATGCATTTGAAAAGGAAGGGAAGATATTTTTTGAGGCAGACAGTGATTCAACATTTGTGAAAGGAGAGATCGCTTTGCTGATGAAAGTTTTATCCGGAAGAACAGCAGAAGAAATAGCAGGAGCAGAATTAAAATTTATTGATCAGATCGGGTTACGACAACATATTGCGCAAACACGGGCGAACGGACTTGCTTCAATGATCAAGCAAATGAAAGTGTATGCAGTAGGATTGCAGCATAAAACTATATGACAGAAGGAACAGAAATTCAAAATGCGAATCCTGAAATTCCCGAAGTAAAACCACTTCGTGAACGCGTGATTGAAACATTGAAAACATGTTACGATCCTGAAATTCCTGTGGATATCTGGGAACTCGGACTGATCTATGAAATCAATATCAATGACGGGAATGATGTGCATCTGAAAATGACATTAACATCCCCGGCATGTCCTGTCGCTGAAACATTACCACCGGAAGTTGAACAAAAGATACGTGAGATACCTGATGTGAATACTGCCAAAGTGGAAATCACATTCGATCCGCCCTGGGAAAAGGATATGATGAGTGATGAAGCGAAGTTAGAATTAGGAATGTGGTAAGAGTTGGTGAGTGGGTGAGTGGGGAGTAGGGTAAGTGGGGTAGTGAAAATCATTTGCACAGAATATTTTTGTAACCGACTGCTTCAGCTGTCGAAACATAATTTTTACCGAAGACAGAAATGAGCGATGAAATCATAAACAAAGTTGCAACGAGCGGGTTGATCACCATCGACCTGGAAGAGTTGTATCCGCAGGGAGAAAGAGTGGAGCTGGACATCAGTACACAGCTTATTGAAGGATTATTGCTGAAGGAAAAAGATTTCAGGGAGTTTATAAAAACAAATGACTGGAAAACGTATTCCGGAAAATATGTAGCAGTGTTTTGTTCCACTGAAGCTATTGTTCCGAGATGGGCATGGATGCTTGTTGCTTCGTCATTACAACCTTATGCAAAGCATGTTGTATTTGGAAATAAAGAAAGACTTGAAGAAGAATTGTTTCAAAAAGTTATCAATTCCATAGATGCTGAACAATACCGTGATCAGCGTATCAATATTAAAGGATGCAGTCATTTACCGGTTCCTGTTTCTGCTTATGTGGAATTAACTTCAAGGCTTCGTGCAGTTGCCAAAAGCATTATGTACGGTGAAGCATGCAGTACTGTTCCCGTATTTAAAAGAAAAGATTGATAAGTGTTACCTTCGCTTAAAATCAACACCATGATTAAAAAACTGCTTATCATTCCTTTTGTCATGCTGATGTATGTGACAAACGGACAATCATTGCCGGAGAAAAGTTCATCCCGTGAAAATACATTTATCAAAGCTGATGTAATGCCGGCATATCCTGGCGGGATGGGCGCAATGTATAATTACATGGCTACGTCCATTATATATCCGGCGAAAGCTAAAGAGAAGAAAATTGAAGGAAAGGTTTTTGTAAATTTTGTAGTTACAAAAGAGGGGAAAGTTACGGATGTACAGGTAAAGCATCCGAAAGAAAAATTGCTGGACAATGAAGCAATACGTGTTGTTCAAAGTATGCCGGCATGGACTCCGGGAACAGTGAAAGGAGAGCCGGTAAATGTTGAAATGACACTGCCTGTTTCATTCAAGCTCCAGGAGTAAGATATGTCGAAGGAACTCGAGGAAATTAAATTTCCGATAAAGAAGGAAATGGAATTATTCGAGCAGAAATTCCGCAAAGCAATGCAGAGTTCTGTTCCACTCCTCGACCGTATCATGCATTATATAGTGAAGCGCAAGGGTAAACAAATGCGCCCCATGTTTGTTTTTCTTACAGCAGGCATGTATGGAAATATTTCTGAAAGTACCTATAATGCAGCTTCTTTAATAGAATTATTGCATACCGCTACACTGGTTCACGATGATGTAGTGGATGACAGCAATCTCCGCAGGGGTTTTTTCTCCATCAATGCATTATGGAAAAATAAAATTGCAGTACTTGTAGGGGATTATCTTTTATCAAGGGGATTATTATTGTCAGTACAGAATAAAGAATTTCAATTGCTGGAAATTGTATCCAATGCAGTGCGCAAAATGAGTGAAGGTGAATTATTGCAGATTGAAAAGGCACGCAGGATGGATATTACCGAAACGGTTTATTATGATATCATCACTGCAAAGACCGCATCACTTATTGCGAGTTGTTGTGCTACGGGAGCCAGTTCTGCCGGAGTCAGTGATGCTCAGGTAAAAAACATGCATGATTTCGGTGAGAATATCGGGATCGCATTTCAGATCAAAGATGATTTGTTCGATTATGAAATGACGGAAAAAACAGGCAAACCCCGTGGTATTGATATCAAAGAGCATAAAATGACACTGCCTTTAATTTATACACTGCAGAAAGTGTCATCCGGTGATAAAAAATTTATCATCAATACAGTTAAAAACCACAGCGAGGATAAACAGAAAGTTGAGAAAGTAATTGGAATGGTAATGGCTTCGGGTGGTCTTGATTATGCACGTGAAGCAATGAATAAATACCAGGAGAATGCTTTTAAATTTCTAGAAAATATTCCTGATTCTCCCTATAAAAGTGCTATCCGCAGCCTGGTACTCTATACAACAGAAAGAGAAAAATAATTTACAATTATCTGTAAACTATTTTTCTCTTTACAGTAGGAGCTGTTTATTGACTCACAGGACAACCTGAGTAATCAACCGTAAACAGGTATTCCTTGTCATTGATCCGCTGAATTTCCTTGTTGTGTTTATGGTCAGGCTTGAAGGAAGCCCCTGTTGCTAAATCCACCACGATACCTGCGATTCCCCACATCAATACAGATAAAATAAAATTACCGGTACGGAATGTATAATCATAATTCATCACTTTTGATTCACAGCCTGTTTGTTTCACTTCAACTCTTAAAGTAGCATTTCTCCTGTACAACCCGGAGGATTTACCAGTTCCTGTTTTCATTCCGTTTACATAAATTTCTGCATCGGGATGATCTTTCACAACAATGTTTCCACTGAATTTGCTGCCTCCAAAAATAACGCCGCAGCTGTTTAAGCTTACGGAGGCCAATAGAAGAATTCCAAAATAGAAGATTTTTTTCATGATTACTTTGGTTAGGTTAGAGAACAATAATACCAAATTTGACGGATTCCTGTTAATACATCCTGCAGTCAGTAAATAGGGTATAAAAGATAAATCCTGAACAGGCCACCTCGTTTTTTTCAGAAATCAGCATTTTTTAATGATTTTTTTCCATAATTAATTCGTGGAACAAGAGATTTATATTAATTTGGAGCGTCTTTTCCTGGCTTATTTTATCTCAGGAGTTCTCATTTTTATTTTTATCTAAAACCAACAATATGAAAACAACATTACGCATCGCAATCTGCCTGTTTGCCGTTGCAGTTTTTATGGCATCCTGCACAGTTGAAAAACGGCATTACAATTCCGGTTACTATGTAAACTGGAAGCATTCTAAGAATACGGTAAAACTTCATAAGGCAAAAGCACAGGTTGAGCCGGTAGCTGCAGTGAAGGAATTAGAAAATGTTAACATGCAGCAGAAAGTTGAGACTGTTAATACGGTGCCAACGGAAAATAAGCAACAACCAGTTACAACTTCGTACTCGGCATCTGCATCTGAGAATGTTATATTAAGCAGAAGCGAAGCAGCCAATGAAATAAAAAAACACGAACCGTCTCAGAAAATGACTGTCGGTAAATTTTTTAAAGCAGTAAAAGCGGCAAAAGAGCTGAAAAAACAAATGCGTGATAACCATGGATCAAATGGTGCTCCGATGTGGCTGATTTATTTGTTATGTGTGTTTATTCCATTTGTTGCAGTCGGAATTGTGACCGACTGGAACCTGACTAAAGTACTGATCGCGATTCTGCTTACTATCCTGTTCTGGATACCAGGCATTATTTACGCGTTTATTGTAGTCGGACAGGAAACATAAAAACAGGTTTCAATTCAGGCGAACTAACAGTGAAATAAAAAGGATCGCCTGATATAATTTCTGCAGATTATTAAACAGTGCTTCTTTCACAAAAAGGAAGCACTGTTTTTTTAATTACCTCCCGGATTAAAATCAAAAGATTTATTGTATTAATTGCATTCGATGCAACCTGTAGCAAAGGATTGTGGTCGTTGTTCAGCTGCCCGCGGTCAGATTTTCTCAAATGATTTTAATTTCAGTTTTTTGATATTGATGTGCCCTCTTACCCATTTCGGTAATATGATCACTCCTATTAAAATGTATGGATAATAACTCAGCATTCTCCATAAAAATCCCAATGCAGGGGCAAGACCCAGGTTGATAAATTCTCCTAAAAATCCGTTGAACATTACTTCAGCTAATCCGCTGCCACCGGGTGTAGGACTGAACAGGATAATGATACCCATGATTACCTGCTTTCCATAGATCACAAAATCATCCATCGGTTTTGAATTGTGAAAAGCATGCAGAATGCAATTTACAATTGAATAACGTGCAGTCCATGAAAGGAATGTTGTTCCCAATGACCACAGCCAGTAATTCAAGGACTGGTTTTGTAAACCTTTGGATGCAATAATTAACTGCTCACCTGTTTCAACTGATTTTTCTTTCCACCTGCTTAACAAAGGAATTGAAAAGATGGCGATCAGCAATCGTTTAATAACATATGGATTGATAAATAATGCATAGGCTACTAAAAGTTTATAAGAAAGAATAATAAAATAAACTGACCAGAATGTATAAAAGATACTGTTCCCGATAATGCTGTTAAGTTGTATACCTGAAAACAAAGTATATTTTCCGGCAATGAAATAAACAACCGGAGCCATCACTGCAAGAAAAACTCCGTCAAGAAAAGAAGAATTTAAAATAGCAGTAATACTTTTTCCCATATTGATTCCTTCACGGTTCAGAATAAAAATTGCAAAGAAAAATCCGCCACCGATCATTCCGGGAGCGAGTGCCGAACTGAATTCCCAAAGCATGATGACAATGAATGAACGATACCAGTTTATTTTCTTATCTGTCAAAACACGGATGCGCATCATGTATGCAAAATCACGAATGACAACGGAAATAATAGCAAGCGCAATCCAGCCTGTAGAGCCACCTGACCAAGTTATAGCCCTGAAGGCATCTGCATCAAAATCACTCAGAAATAAATAAGCTGCAACTAAAATTCCAATGATGACAGGCCAGATGATTCGGCCCGGAGTAAAGTGTTTTAATATTTCACGGGCATCAGTCTGCATCCTCTGCTGTAGCCGGCATTTCAGGAGCTGCTTCCGGAGTACATACTACAAAATCATTATAACCTTGTCCTACAAAAATTAATAAGGTACGGTTCTGCAACATTTCAAGCAATGCAAGAAAAGTAAATACTGCATGCAATCTGCCGGTGCAGCCTTCAAACAGGTCGGCAAAATTTACCTGCGGCTTTTTCATCATCAGTTTTCCGATAAATTCTTTTTGATTGTCGATGGTATATTGAAACTGAACAACGGTATGAATGATACGGTTCTGATTATCTTCAAAACGGGTCATCACTTTTTCAAAAGTGGTGATGAGTTTGTAAAGCGTGAGATAATTTAATTCACCAGCATAACCTGTTTCAGTAGTAGTGGCAAGTTTGGTAAGTTCCTGCTGGATGTTTCCGCGTTCATAACGTTTCAGGCGGTCTTCTTCCAGGATGCGCAGATCATCAGCGGCTGCTTTGAATCGTTTATAATCGAGCAGTTGCTGAACAAGATCATGGCGCGGATCGATTTCATTACCGGCTTCGTCCTTATCATAACGAGGCAGGAGCATTTTAGCCTTGATTCTCATCAGAGTGGCTGCCACCAGGATGAATTCACTGGCTACTTCAATATTCATCGATTGCATCTGGTGCATATAATCGATGAATTCATTGGCTATTCCGGCAATCGGAATATCATGTATATCAAGTTCATCTCTTTCAATGAAGAAAAGTAACAGATCGAACGGGCCTTCAAAATGAGGCAGTTTTACTTCAAAATTCTCGGTCACTGGTGTTAGTAGTATTTAGTCCCCTCTTTACAAAGGAACAAAATATCTGCCTTCTTCAAAAGCATAAAAAAAGAAAGTCCCGGCCGGTTAAGCCAGGACTTTCTTAGTATAGAATAGCTAAATTATTTTGCTCCGAAATAAAGTGCAAAACCAACGTTTATTCCAAATGATGAACCTTTTGCAGATTCATCAGCTCCGTCAGGTTTGTAAGAAGTAGCAGAATAAGATAAAGATGGTTCAATGCTGATATTATCATTTAACATCCAGGCATATCCTGCACCGATTGTAATTGCTGAAAATTTATCAGTTGAACTGTCTCCTCCGTCCGGATCAAATTTCGCACTTCCGAATGCAGCTTGTGCCTGAGCAAAAATCTTCATTGGGAAATAATAGCGTGCAAATGGTCCGAATGCAGTAACTGTTTCTTTATTTTTTGCCGCATCTTTATGCATTTCCAGATCGATGCTTAATCCAACAGCAAGATTGTCAATTACAAAATAACCAACCTGTGGATTAAGATTCAGGTTTGTTTCTGATTCATCCTGATCTTTATCAGCTTTTCCTGAACTGAAATTCAAGCTGGAGGATGCACCAACTAACCATCCGCCTTTTTCAGTTTGCGCATAAGTTGATGCTGACATCAATAATATGGCTGTCAAGGCCAGAATAGTTTTCATTGTTTTTTTCATGGTTTTATAGGTTTTTGCGAGTCAAATATAAATAAGATGAGTTTATAAAAAATAAAAAAAGGCTACCAGGTTAATTATGCAGCCTTTTTTTATCCTTTTTAAGAGATAGTGTTTTTAGAATTTAATTCCCAAACGAACTCCGGAATTAGTACTAAGATCAAAACCAGAATCTTTAATATCAGGACCTTGATCAGGTTTTGTTGTTTCAGAATAGAATCCCCAGCCAACTTCTGCTCCAACATATACTGAAGGCCAGATGTAATAGTCGGCACCGAAAATCAAATTAAAACCGAAAGAAGAGAATTTATCAGTAACAGTTGGCAAAGTGTCTTCTTTATGTTCATTTTTTCCAGATCCTATTGCAAGTTCAGCTCCTACATATGGAGATAATTTGTCAGTTCCGCCAAAATGTTTTTCAATTCCGGGAGCAAAAGTCATTGATGAAAACTTATCTTCTAAACTGTCAATTTTATGTTTATTGGATTCAAGCACAAACTTCAGACGGCCAGCTATATCATTTGTAAAGAAATAACGGAAATTCAAAGTAGGTGCATCAATATTAATTGGAGCAGTTCCAGTCTGGAAATTAAGTTGTACCTCGCCAGTTACATTGCCCGCGACCGGCTTTTGCGCAAACACTGCAGATGATAAACTCAACGCAGCTAGAGTCATTAGAATGGATAAGGTTTTTTTCATGAGTTTGAAGGTTATATGTTGAGTTTCAAATTTAGACGAGTAAAAGATGCTGCACTTTAAGGGGGTTATGACTATTCAACATGCCCATGTTCATTACGTCCTGATATGCGGGGCAAATATAGTTCAGATTTGAATGCAGCAATTTTGGTTTCAATAAAGCATTCATACTCTGGGAAATAATATTTTTTATTCGAATTAATTCATTGAAAAACAATCAGTTAACCAGAAGCAACCCGCTAAGTCACTTAAAATTAATACTTCGCCTGAAATCATCAAAGATGATACTTGAAAAAAAGCAGTTCTCCGAATCCCGGATAAAGGCTATCATCAACGATGTCCCTTTTTATTTTCTGCGGAGATAAAAGTGCTGAGATTATTTTTCAATGCAGTTGCAATCTGCGGAAAAACCTTTTCTGAAATTTCAGTATCACGGTTTGAATTGGAGGGGAACCATGCCGAAACATAACTGCCATGAAGTACTTTGCAATTGTTATCGATCAATGTATAATGTATCATCAGCTCACGTTTATAGATCTTGTTTGCGATATCTATACAAGAGTTGTAATTGGTTTTAATTTCAAACTGGTTCAGTGATAAAATCATGTCGCAGTTATATGTTTTCATGAATGAACGCAGATAAGCAGTATCACGAAAGTTCAGGTTCATAAATTTTGCATCTCCTTTAACATTCATGTATTGTGGTGCCACATGCTGATTTTTTATTTCATCAGAAATTTTTTCATTGCTGTCCGCAGATATTGCGGTAGAATTCACCGGTGCATCATATTTCAAAATTGCACGACTGTGGAAGCCCATCATGTAATTTAAAGAACCCGGATCCTGGTCATGTAAAAGATCAACGCATTTAACATCTTTTTCTAATGCAGCAGTAATTTTCAGATCCAGTGAATTCCTGAAAAAATCACGGTATTCAGCAGGAGGCCTGCTTGTTTGTTTCATGATGTCCTGTTCGGCATCCGATAAATAATATTCTTCCTGGTATGGAATGATCATTAACCGGTGAACAATGCTGTCAGATGTTTGTGCAAATAAATTCGTGGAACAGATAAAAGTAAATAGCAGCACCTGGATTTTTTTCATTTCATTTATTATTACTACGAAGGTACCGGATGATGACCGCCCCCGCAATGAGAATTAGACTATGTAATAGTATTTTTGAACAGTGGAATGTTACTGAAAAACTTATAGCATACGCCGAAAGCTTTTTTAACTGTTAAACTTTACATCTGAAGTAATTAAATGTAAATATCCCCGGATGTAATCCGGGCTAAAAGAGGAATTTTGTTTTCCAGTCCTGAAAGGATTGAATAGTCTTTTTCTGTGAAATGAATGGTATTTCGCATAATGCGATTTAGATTAATACATCGAACAATATTCAAACACTTCGTGGTAATTCTTCTTCAGGAATAAAGCTTTTACTGATAATTAATTTGAAAATTAATTACATATTAAAAATGGATAAAAAGATGTTATCTGTAATACAAGCCGGCAGCAGAAGGCTTTGGCTGGCAGCTCCTAATTCAAAACATGTTTCCACACATCATTCCCAATCGCAAATGCCATCAGCGCAAGTAAAATTACCATCCCAACAACCTGTGCACGTTCCATGAATTTATCACTGAATTTTTTACCACTCACACTTTCAATTCCAAGGAAAATAACATGACCACCATCCAGTGCCGGAATTGGCAACATATTCATGAATGCAAGGATCATTGATAATAAACCGGTGATCGACCAGAATCTTTCCCAGTCCCATTTACCTCCGTAAATCTGTGCAATACCAATTGGACCCTGAACAGAGTCACTTGCTTTTTCTTCGCCGGTAAAAATTTTACGAAGTCCTTTAACGTTCGATACTAAAGCTTCTTTTGCATCACTCATTCCAAATCCGATTGCACTTCCGATTGTATATGGTTGTTTATGATATGCCGGATTGTCACGAAGATTCGGGCCATGTGAAATCCCAATAGTCCCCTTTGCACTAACTGCAGAAACAATTACCATTTGCTGGTTATCGCGTAGTATAGTAAGGTGTACCTGCCCGTTTTTTAAATTGTTCAAAGTGTTTTTCAGATCATCAGTATTCAGTATCGGATTTCCTTCAATGGCAATGATCCTGTCACCTGGTTTCATTCCTGCTTTTTCTGCGGGTTCACCAGGAGTAATTGCAATTGCATCATATTCAAGATTCCAGGATCCGATAAAATTTCCTCTTCCTTCTTTAGTAACTGCCCTGTAAAAATTATCGGGTATAATTACATCCATTGTCTGGTTGTTACGTTCAATCGTCAATGTTGCGCCAAACAAAACACGTGTTGAAAGAAGATCATTAAATCTTTCAAATTTATCACCGTTGATGGCAATGATTTTATCTCCGTTCTGCAAACCGGCTTCTCTTCCAAGTTTGAATGCATAAATTCCCTGTCCGTTATTAACTTCAGAAACCGGTAAATAATCTTTCTGATAATGCAGCAAACAGAAAGTATAAATGATAATTCCTAAAATCACATTCATGGTAACACCGCTTACCATTACAATCAGTCGCTGCCAGGCTGGTTTTGCCCTGAATTCCCAGGGTTGTGGTTCTTTTGCCAATGATTCAGTATCGAGACTTTCATCAATCATTCCGGCAATCTTTACATAGCCACCTAGTGGAAGCCATCCGATACCATATTCGGTTTCTCCTTTTGTAAAACTGAAAAGCTTTACACTCCATGCATCAAAAAACAAATAGAATTTTTCTACTTTAATTCCGAAAGCTCTTGCAGCGAGAAAATGTCCTAATTCGTGAAGTGTTACTAAAATTGAAAGTCCCAGTATCAGCTGGGCGGCCATGATTAATCCGGTCATCTTTTATGATCAGTTCCCTGTAGGAACATTAAACTGTATAATTGAAATGAAAATTGTAATGAAGGCGCGAAGTTACAAATTTTTCACCCGTGATGACTCCTTCGCCCTCGCTCTTGCTTCTGTATCAGTGAGTATATAATCATCATAACCCGGATGTTCGATAAAAGTTGTGTGTTCCAGGCTGTATTCAATCATCAGAGGAATGTCATTAAATCCGCATTCTCCGGCGAGAAAAGCAGCTACTGCGATTTCATTTGCAGCATTCATCGCACAGGATAAATTCCCTCCTTTAGCCATTGCTGTTCGTGCAAGTGCCAGGCAACGGAATGTATTTTCATCAGGTTGTTCGAATGTCAGTTGGGGATATTTCAGAAAATCAAATCTTGGAAAATCTGAAGTCAGTCTGTAAGGATAAGCAAGTGCATATTGTATCGGTAGTTTCATATCCGGCAATCCCATTTGTGCTTTGATGGATCCGTCAGTAAACTGCACCATGCTGTGTATGATTGATTGCGGATGAACAATCACATCGATCTGCGCAGGTTGCAAATGAAAAAGCCATTTTGCTTCTATCATTTCTAATCCTTTATTCATCAGTGTTGCTGAATCAATGGTGATTTTTGCACCCATGTTCCAGTTCGGATGTTTCAACGCCTGTGCTGCTTGTATAGTTGACAGATCAGCAGTTTTTCTTCCGCGGAACGGACCACCCGATGCAGTTAAAATAATTTTTTCAACCGGGTTAAAAGTTTCTCCTGCGAGACATTGAAAAATTGCAGAATGCTCACTGTCGACAGGAAGAATATTCACTTTGTTCTCTTCTGCCAGTTTCATTACAAGATCACCTGCAACCACCAGTGTTTCTTTATTGGCGAGCGCAATATGTTTTTTATTCCTGATCGCAGCAAGAGTTGGTTCCAGTCCGGCAAATCCAACCATTGCAGTGAGTACCATGTCGATTGAATCCATCGACATTAATTGCGAAATTGCTTTTGTACCTGCGTAAACTTTTACTGGTTCGGATGCAAGTGCGTTTTTTAATGATTCATATTTTGATTCATCCGCAATTGCAACAGCATTCGGTTTGTATTTTATAGTTTGCTGAATTAACAGATCCACATTGCTGTTGGCTGTAAGCACTTCCACCTCGAATGAATCAGGATGTGATTCAATTACTGATAGAGCCTGTGTTCCGATGGAACCTGTTGATCCCAATATTGCAATTCTTCGCTTCACGTATTCTATATATTCTGCTGGCCAAAGATAACTTTTAGTAGTGATATAATTTATGTTTATCAATTGGTAAAGCGAATAATTGCAATGGCGTAAGCTCTAAGCATTATGCTTTAAGCTGGTTTCGCGGTAATTTTTATAGCATATCTTCCAATAGGTTTATAGCGCAGGTTGTAAGAATGAAGTTAAATTATAATGAACATATTTTTACTGGTTGCCATTACTAAAGTGTTTGAATTGTTGCCGCTATTACGGATTCATGAAAAAAAACTCACGCGCTTAAAAAATCAATATGGAAAAGGCATTTTTCGGTATTAGTATCCAAGAGTAAGGCGTAAGGCTTAGAGCTTAAAGCTACAATTGAGTACCCCTATTCATTCGTTCACCTTATACTATCTCTTACCAACGAACTATCAGCCACCTCATCATCACATCTGTCAACAGCAGGCGCAATCACATTCATTCCATTTTCTTCTTCAGGCAATGCAAAAGATGGTGCATTAATGTTTACAGAATTTTCTTTTATTGCAGGAGCTGTTGAAGTAACCTGTTTTGTTTTACATCCTGTAATGAAAAAAATCAGCAACAGTGAAAAAAACAAAATCAATATGCAATTACTTTTCATCTGCACAAAAATTAAAAATTCATATAATCAAGCGGATTAATCGGGCTGCCATTGTACCATAATTCAAAATGCAAATGCGGACCACTCGAATACTCCCCGGTATTACCAATGATTGCAATCACCTCTCCTGCATTCACATGATCACCTACACTTTTCATCAATGCAGAATTATGTTTGTACAAAGTGAGCAGGTTATTGGTATGTTGCACGCCGATCACATATCCTGTTTCAGAAGTCCAGTCGGCGATGATGATTGTTCCGTCGAGTGCAGATTTAATTACTTCATTAGGTCCTGAAACAATATCAATTCCATAATGTTTCTGCACCGTATTAAATTTTGTTGTGATGGATCCTTTTAAAGGGGTAAAAAATGAAAAGCTTCCTATTCCCGAAGAAAAAGCTTTTTCATTTCCTGCAGATAATTCATAACGGTCGCCGGATTCAATCTGTGACCGCAATTCTGCATCAGCTGCTGATGGATTCAATGATTTGATGGAATCGAATAATTGAACGGAAGCACTGTCTTTATTTGGTCTACCGGCAGGAACCCTGTCGTTCAGTACATTCAGAATATTTGCCAGGTATACATCCTGGGCCTGCATTTTATGGCTGAGAGAGTCGGTTTTATGATTCACATTTACCAGGTTCCGGCGCATATTTACATCTGCATAACCCGGTATATATTCCCGCAAAGGAGTAAAAGCAATCAGGTATAAAGTAATGGTGATCAGGCTCAAACCTATGGTTCCACCGAAAACAATCACATTCATCGGGGAAAGCCTGAGGGAAAACCGCTCTTCAAATGTCTGGTCATTCAGTACCACCAGCCGGAATTTATTTCTCAGCTTCCTGACGATTCTTTTTCTTTTCCGGGGTTGAGTGGCCATCCTGACAAATATCGGAAATCAGTGTATAGGAATCTCTTTTTCTCTCTGATTAACTGTTTGTTTCTGGCGGTATTTCATTGTTCATTCATATGTGATAAACACTCATTTTACACTTGAAAATTTCAGATATTTGGCGAAATACTAAAACTGAAAGAATTCAGTTATCTTATACAAATCAACCCGCAACCCGGCTCAGTGAAAAAAGCTCGCATTTATATCCCCCTCTTTGTCATTTTTATTCTTTCATCCTGTAGTGTAAAAAAGAACAATATTGTAAGCCGAAATTATCACGGCCTCACCACGCACTATAATTTTTTCTTCAATGGCAGGGAGAGAATGCGCCAGGGAGCACAAACCTTGGCAGATGCCCAGCAGGATAAATACGATCGCGTACTTCCGATTTTTAAATACGGAACACTGGACCAGGCGAAAGGAGTTTTTCCGGACATGGATGAAGCAATTAAAAAAGCATCCGTTGCAATTACGCGTCATTCAATTATGGCGAAAGGAAAAACAGGGAATAAGGTAGAAGAAAGAAATGCATGGATTGACGATTGTTATTTACTGATCGGTAAATGCCAGTTTTATAAACATGATTACTGGACGGCCATCGAAACATTTCAGTTCACTTCATCAGAATATAAAAACAGCCCGATTCGTCCTGAAGCATTGTTGTGGCTTACAAAATCCTATCTTGAATTAGGAAAAGTAACTGATGCGGAATATCTTCTCGATTATTTAAAAAATGATAAAAAATTTCCGATTGAATTAAAAGGTGAATACAATGCAACACTCGCATTGTATCACCAGTTGCGAAATGATGTTCCACGTACTATTGAAGCACTCGCAGCCGCATCCGCCACTGCAAAGAAAAAAGATCAGCGTGCAAGATATACTTTCATACTCGGACAATTGTACCAGCGCCAGGGAATGACTGACAGCGCATTTGTTGCTTATGAAAAAGTGATCAAATTAAATCCTGAATATGAAATGGCATTCAATGCGCGTATCAACCGTGCAAGATGTTATGATGTGAAAAGCGGAAGCGGAGAACTTGTGAAGAAAGAGCTGAATAAAATGCTGAAGGATGAAAAGAACGAAGAATTCCGCGACCAGATTTTATTTGCACTTGCAGGTGTTGCACGACAGGAAAGCAATGAACCATTAGCAATTACTTTACTCGATTCATCATTGCGTGTATCAGCAGGGAATGACGGACAAAAAGCACTTGATTATTTAGAGCTGGCGGATATCTATCTCAAGCGGCCTGAATACATGCCGGCTGCTGCTTATTACGACAGCGCACTTACCAATCTGAACCAGGATCATCCTGATTATTTTGAAATATCTGAAAAGAGAAACAGCCTCGACAGGTTAGTGCGAAATCTGAAAATAATTATACAGGAAGACAGTTTACAACGGCTTTCGAAGATGAGTCCACAGGAAAGAGCATCAGCTATTGATTCATTAATTGCAAGAGAAGATGCAGAAAAAGAAAGACTCGCGAATGCAGAAAAAGAAAAGCAAAGACTGGAAGAAGAAGACGTGTTGCAGGAAAAACAATTGAAAAGCGAACAAAGAAGTTACAATGCACCTGCATCAGCCAACCAGGGAGCCTGGTATTTTTATAATATATCAGCCATCAGTTTTGGGTACAATGAATTTTTGAAAAAGTGGGGAACAAGAAAACTGGAAGACAACTGGAGAAGAAGTGATAAGGAAATTGAAATGGAAACTGCCGTGGGAGAAATTGATGCCATCGATAGTCTTTCCAAACAGAATACTGCGTTGAATGATTCCATTTCCAAACTTGATGCAGGCGCAAGAAAAGAAGCTTACCTGGGCAGGATTCCTTCCGGCGACCAGGCGATGAAAGAGTCCAATACAAAAATCATTGAGGCATATTATAACGTAGGGATTATTTACCGTGAGCAGATTGGCAACAATCAGAAAAGTGTGGAGAGTTTTGAAACAATGAATACGCGTTATCCTGAAAATAAATACAAGCTGCCTTCGTATTATAATTTATACAGGACCTATCTGTTGATGCATGATACTGTGAAAGCAGATTTTTATAAAAATTACCTGCTCACCAATTATCCTGAATCAGAATACAGCAAGCTGATCTTAAATCCGAACTTCATCAAGGAATTGCAGAAGAAAACTGCAGTACTTGAAGTGTTTTATGAAAACACTTACAATGCCTACCTGAACGGACAATATGCTAATGTTATTGAAAGAAAGAATGAAGCTGACCAGATGTTTCCTCCGAATAATAAACTGAGTTCGAGATTTGCATTTCTGAGAGCACTTGCAATCGGCAAAACAAAACCAGCGGAGGAATTTGAACTTGCGCTGGAAGATATTATCAGGGCATATCCTAAAGATACCATCAGTGATCTTGCAAAGGATATGCTGGGAATGATTAAAAGCCGGATGAGTTCATCGCAGGGACAGGCGGATTCTGCAGCAACTGCAACCCAAATTCAGCAGGCAATCGATTCAAGTGCATTTACTTTTGCGCCATCCAGTCCGCAATATTTTTTCATCCTGATAAAAGGAAATGCTGATGTAACTGCATTGATCAATCGTCTGCGGGCATTCAACCAGCGTAATCATGGTGATGAAAATATTACGATTACAAATGGCAATCTGGATCTGACTTATCAATATGTTTCTGCAATAACATTCAGTAATAAAAATGCGGCAATGGTGTATTTCAATGAAGTAACGAATGAAAAAGGATTACTGGATGATATGAAAAACCCGAACACAAAATTCTTTGTGATTTCACAGGATAATCTGCTGGAGCTGACAAGGAATAAGGATGTGGAGGGGTATGCGAATTTCTTTACGCGCAATTACTCTCAATAGAGGAATCAAGGGTTCAAGGTTATTATGTGGGTGAAGATTAATCCGTAAAAAATATTAAACCATAAATAATTTTCAGAACATTTGTTTATTTCCCCACTTCCCCACAAACCCACTTTCCCACAAACCCACTTTCCCACAAACCCACTTCCCCACTAACCTACTTTCCTACTAACCCACTTTCCTACTAACCCACTTTCCCAACTTTTCCTTTTTCACCATGTGGAGACCACTCACACAGCCTTACCCGATTGATGATTCAGTAACAAAAAAATGGTTCACCATATTTTTCATGGGAGTGTTTATTTATTTGTTCCTGTATATTTTCCGTCCGTTTGGTTTAATGACACTGCCATTCGACAGTGCGAATAAAATTCTGGCAGGTTATGGTTTAATCTGCAGCGCTGTATTGGTGATTGATTTAATTCTTATTCCTGATATGTTTCCCGGTGTTTTCACGGAATCAAAATGGAATGTCGGAAAACATGTGTTGTTTACGCTCTGGAATATTTTTACGATCGGACTTGCAAATGCGTTTTACACTTCGAGAGTCTGGAAGATGGAATTAACCTGGGCGAAAATATTTCAATTCCAGGTCATCACTTTGGTAGTTGCAATATTACCGGTAACCATACTGGTGATGATACGGCAGATCGCCATGTTGCGGAAAAATCTGAATGATGCCCAGAGTTTAACTGAAAGCATGAATCACAAGAAGCGGCTGAATAGTTCAAATCCGCAATTTATTACATTGAAAGCGGAAAATGCAAAAGATGATTTCAGGATATATGCGCATGATTTATTGTTCATCACTTCAGCGGATAATTATATCGAAGTACATTTTATGGAAAACAATGTAGCGAAGAAAAAATTAATCCGTGCAACATTGAGAGGTGCGCGCGAAAATCTGCGTCACCTTACAGCATTTTATCGTTGTCACCGTGCATGGATTGTAAATCTCGACAGGGTAGAGTCAATTACCGGCAATTCGCAGGGATATCGTTTGGTTGTTGAACATACTGATGTACGCATTCCGGTAAGCAGAAATCTGAATAAGGAATTATCGCAGAGAATCGCGAAATAGAGCCGCAGGAATTGCTACAGATTACTTATGCTTCGCCATACTGATATACAAATTACGAATTTTCTTTGCGTCCTTATTATTTGACTTTGCGATCTCTGCGTGAAACTTTTTATACAATACCGGAGAATTAGCACTATTATTTATTCTCAAAACAAGCCTGCAGCCTGTAGCTTATAGCCTGCAGCAGACTCTTACGGAGCGCAAACTAAATCCCTCTGTCAATCTTATTATGAATCTTCGGCACCGTTCTCAGGTAAGTATAAATTGCTTTTGCTTCGTCTTCCGTTAACTGGATATACGGGATCATCGGATTTCGTAGTGCCGGACCGTTAGGAACAACACCTGTGCGGACTGCTTTTACAAAATCATCTTCACTCCATTTACCGATTCCTGTTTCCTCATCCGGTGTAAGATTCATGGTGGTGACTGTTACTCCTTCATTATTGTGTAATTGATTTCCGCCTCCAAAAAACCCGAGTGAATTCTCCGGAGTATATGGATCCATTTTTTTGAAATCTGCTGAATGACATGCGAAACATTCCAGTTGATAGAGAGTTAAATATTTTCCCCATTCAAGTTTATTGGAAGTGTCAGGTAATGCAATCGGGTTCTCAGGAAATGGATAAGGTTTAAATGCCACATAAGAAAGAAATTTGGTCAAAAAGGAAGGTTGCGTTTCCGGTCCTTCCGCTTTTTCCGCCTGTACCAATGGGTCATCAGAACGCAAAAATGCAATAATGCTGTTGAGATCTTCGTCAGCAATGTGCATCAGCTTGGGCATATAGGGAGGAACAAATTGTCCGGTATGGGGATTAATGCCGGTCCTGATAAAATAAATCAGTTGCGCATCAGTCCATTTACCAATACCGAGATCAGGATCATTCGTGATGTTGCGCGAAACAATTTTTCCGAACTCGGGCACTTCAGTCATTTCACGACCGGTAAATTTTCCTGTTGCAGGATCATAATGACAACTGTTGCAAAGCATCATAGCGATCTTATGTCCTTTTTCAACGCGCTCCGGAGTGGCGGTCACTTTCGGGATTTCAGGAACATTTACATCGTATTTAGGAATTCCGCGGATGGCTATATATGCAGCAGCGCCGCCAATCAGCACAATTACAACCAGGATAAGAAGGAGAAGGATTTTGAAAAACTTTTTCATGGGAAAGTGGTTTGGTTGATCAAATATAGAAAATTGGTTTATTGGTGGATTGGGTTTATTGGGATTCGGTACTCGTGGATTCGCTACTCGTAGACTCGTTAGTGCTTTCTTCCTGCAATTGCTTTAAAATTCAAGCAAAGGAAAATAAGCATACAAGAGGACAAAATGCGATAATTCTGCTTATAGAAAATCACAGTCCATATTAACCTGCTTCAGCTCAAGAAAAAACAGCAAAACCCCCCGCCCACCCTTTTCAAGATACGAAGTTTTTTTCTGATAGCCGGGTGTAAACGAATACAAGCGGATATAAGCAATTACAAACGACAGTAAATAATTATCATACGACTAACCGTTTATAAATTCATAAATTGCATCGGGTGGGTGGGGGGCTTGTTGCCTGTGATTTTGCTTTTTCATACGATTGTTCAATCCTTGAGTCCTTGCATCCCTGAGACCTCGAACCCTTCTCATTTCATCCCGGAGCTTTCGCATTTCATCCCTTCAATTTGTAATTCGTCCCTATTAATTTTTCCGAATTCCGAAAGTAATTTTCTTTGCATCAAATCATTTTATGGAAACTCTCTTCACGATCCTCCGCATCATTCACATCACCGCCGGTACTCTGGCTTTATTAAGCGGACCCATAGCCATGTTCAACCAGAATGGCGGGAAACTGCATCGTACTGCCGGTAATATATATTTCTGGAGCATGATGGTGATAGTTTGCAGCTCCCTGTATATGTCAGTTTATAAAGACAATATTTTTTTGCTGATGATTGGCCTTTTCACTTTTCAGTTAATCAGTACAGGAGTGCGCGCATTGAAATTGAAAAAACTGCATATCGGTCAGAAAGCTGAAAAAATCGACTGGCTGATACTTGGCATTTCAGCATTATCCGGAATTGCTTTGGCCGGATGGGGAATCTATGCTGTTGCTGTAATGAAAAACAGTTTCGGGATCACAGGCATTGTATTCGGATTTATTATGCTGCGCGGAGTATTGCGCGATTATAAAAGATTTACTGTTCCACCTGCTCAGAAAAATCACTGGCTGTTTATACATATCGGGAATATGATCGGAGGATATATTGCAACGTTCACTGCATTCCTTGTACAGAATGTTCATACGAATCCTGCATTCATTGCTTGGCTGGCTCCGACAATCGTTTTCGTTCCGTTTTTGTTTTATACGATCGGGAAGTTTAAAGGAAGAAATAAGAAGGAAGAAAATCTAAAACTGGAAACGAGATATTAATTTGAAATTGTTCTAATTTAAAAATTATTTTATTAATCCATTTTATTTTCAAATCGATACATTTTCAAATTAAATTAATTATCGGTTGAAATATTTATAACTGTAAACAGTATTATTACTTTTCATAAAAGTTAATAGTACCAGGCCTTTTGAAATTATATTTTTGTTGATATGATGACTTGCTGATCCGGATCCGGAATATATTTTCCTGCCGGCAGTGTCATATATAGCCATGTGGTCATAATCGCATTTGCTTAAATTGTTATTGGTAATTTCGAGGAGATTATTTTCGTCCCGGATTTCGAATTCACAGGGATAACGGTTGATTTCTTTTGTGGAAAGTATTATTGGGCATGATGCACTACTGTCTGGATAAAGAATAAATCCATTTCGACTTAAACAAATTAACCAGGGGCCGCCTTCAAACGCAATATAATAATCCAATAATCCATACGGACTTCCAATCCCTTCTATCAAAACAGGAGTTTCGGCACTCAAAGTATCGCAATATTCAATCCACCTTGAATTCCAGCGTTTGAGATAAACCCCATTAATTTGTGTTGAATCAATACTGGAAATAATTACATTATTGCATCCGCCGGAACTGGTAATTGCGCTTTGAATCGTATCTCCTGCATTCAGATTAAAATCATATAATAGCTCTTCTGTGAGATTACCCGGTTTGACAATAAATATTTTTTTTTGAATAGTGTCCTGACGTAATCCACCCTGGTAACCTAATGGAGTTCCTTCATAGCAGGAATTATCGAAGATTGATCCTTTTTTATTTACTTTTTTGTAGCTGTTAGTATTTATTAAAGTATCACCAGTAAACTCATATTGATAAGAAGCCGCCATTCCCCAGCAAATACCTAAATGATATACCGGATAATCCACTCTGTAAACCGAAGAATCAATTGAAAGAGGTAAATAATTCTGAGGAAATCCTTTGTTTGAAATTAGAATTATTACCAGGATAACAAATAACTTTTTCATGAAATATTTTTATACGAAACGGAAATCTAAATATTCATTTGAAAATATAAAGTTTAACTCAATACCTATATCATTAACATCAATTATCAAATTGATGTTATTTTGTAAATGCATCAAACAAATGCTCCGATATCGGAGTAATCCTGTTCATGAAAAAGTATTCGCCACCCCAGTTATAGGTTACCCGACGGTATTCGGTGATATGCGTTCCTTCTGTAATTTTTACAGTGGTGATGACGCGGTTTGTTTCAACAGTGCGTTCAACAATTTTGGAAATATTCTGAATGGCATCTGCGGAAGCAAAATGATTATCCTTCCCGGTTGAAGTATTCAATCTGAATGAAGCGGCATCTTTTCCCTGCTGATTATTTTTTAAAGGAGTGATATTCTCCTGGCCCATTTCAGCTGATGCCTTTTTAATATCAGCTTCATGTTCCTTATTCCTGTTCACATACACGATCGGAACATCATTGATATCCGAACTGCTTGAAAAACGAACAGTGTCACCTGCAGCCGGTGCAATTGGCTTTTGGTCATTGTCTTCTCCTGCTGAAGGTTTATTCATTGCTAATACATCAGCACCTTCATCAGGAATAAATGTGGTTTTATGATCACTGCCAACTTCTGCTTGTCCTTTTTTGTGATCAGCTCCGGCAGATTGCGCTGATGCATTCACATTAGTTGCGGTGTTGCTTGTTTTCTGTTGTGTTGAAGAACCAGGATTTGAATTTACATTCATTTTCTTTAATTCATCAGGTGAACCTGCAGTTGTAACAATTCCTTTTTTGAGAGATTCCTGTTTGATCAGCTCGCGTTCTTCACGTGCTTTCTGTTCCAGTTTTAATTCAGCTTCATTCAATGCAGATAAAATCGATTTGGTATAATCCACATCGTAATTGAATTCATCCATTTCATGCTGATATTTAATAGATGCTACCGGCTGATTGTAAACAACAATATTTACTCCTTCGTATTGTTTGTACAAACGCACACCGATTTTATAAGGTTCGAATGTTTGTTTGCCATGTTCATCAGGAACATCGGTATCTACCAGAATTTTTTTAGTGATGTACCCTGGCCTGGAAAATGAAAGCAAATATTTATTTCCATATTCAAGTTTCAGATGAAAATTCTTTTGTCCGGGCCGGCTTAAAACTGAAATACCATTCTTCCTGACATCCACCGTGCTGTTTGTATAATCACCATTTTCAACGGTAAATTGTACGGGCATCGTCAGGCTGCCGTTCGGGGGACTCGCTTTTGCAGAAAAACCTGTAAACAGGAGCAAAAAAATCAAAAGGAAAAGACTGTTCCTTGTCATCTGTATAAAAGTACGGTTTTACCCGGTTTTACACAAGCAATTGGAGTCTCAATGTGGTCTTCTCCTCTGAAAACGTGGAAAAATACATTTGTATTATAGAATAATCAGGGAAATCGGATGAGAAAGGCGCTACGGATGCGCGAATGGTACGGATCTACGGATCCGGATAACCTGATTTTACCGATGCGCTTTTTGATCCAGGTAGATTGTGTTCACTCCGCAATAATATTTTTTATAAAACACAGAAGCACAGAGAAATGATTTGGAATCGCAAGCAGCACCTTCTCTGTGTTCAATGTTCAATGAGGATTCTGGTCCTTTTATCTGTAATTGGTAAACCTGTATACGAATGGTTCACCAAAATAAAGTTCATTCATGCATTACTTAAGCTGATACATCTGTCGGAACCATCAGTAATCTGTAGCGATTGATTGCAATGTAAATTACGAAGTCATGTACAATTTCAATTGCTCGAAACCCGATTTCATTTTCACCACATTTTTCTCTTTGTGCATGATGGATTTCAATGCTTCGGGAATTTCGGGTTCCATTTTTAGAACTTCCCTGACGGATGAAATAAATTTAACAGGATGCGCAGTTTCTAAAATCACTGCAGTTGACTGATCATTATTTTCTTCCTGGTATTTTTTCCATGCGAGATAACCAACAGCTCCATGCGGATCGATGATATAATTGTATTTGTCAAAAACATTTTTCATGGCAGATTTTGTAGCTGCATCATTGAAAGAATATCCTTTGATCTCTTCCTTCATTTCTTTCACTGAATCATGATACAGATAATTCATGCGCCAGAAATTACTTGGATTTCCAACATCATAGCATTCGAAATTGTCGAAACAGAAGTGCGCGGATTAAAATCACCGCTATCTAAATATTGCGGAACAATATCATTCGCGTTGGTTGCAGCAACAAACCTGTTTACCGGTAATCCCATTCTTTTTGCAAATAATCCTGCTGTGAGATTTCCAAAATTTCCACTGGGAACAACAAAAGTGATTTTGTTCTTATTGGTTACTTGTGCAATTGCCCTGAAATAATAAAAGCATTGAGGAACAAGTCTTGCAATATTGATGCTGTTTGCAGATGTTAATTTATATTGATTAGATAAATCTTTGTCGAGAAAGGCCGCTTTCACCATTTGCTGACAATCATCAAATGTTCCTTCCACTTCAATAGATTTAATATTTCCACCCCATGTGGTGAGTTGTTTTTCCTGTAACGGGCTTACTTTTCCTGATGGATACAATAAGATCACTTCAATTCCCGGCACATTAAAAAATCCGCTCGCAACTGCACTGCCTGTATCTCCTGATGTTGCAACCAGCACGGTGAGCAATTGTTTATCCTCTCGGACAAGATAAGCCATTAATCTCGACATAAATCTTGCTCCGAAATCTTTAAATGCTAATGTTGGTCCGTGAAATAATTCCTGTATATAAGTTTGTTCGTCAAGTTGTACCAATGGTGCATCAAATGGATAAGCATCTTCAATAATATTTTTTATCACCTCTGATGGAAGATCGTCTTTGAACCATGCCGATGCAATTTCATCGGCAATACTTCTGATATCCATTCCCGGTAATCGTTCAAAAAATGATTTTGATAAAACCGGAATGTTTTCCGGCATAAACAAACCATTATCATCCGGCAGCCCTTTCAGTACTGCATCTTTCAGTGAATAATATTTTGAGGGATTCTTAGTGGAAAAATACTTCATTGTTTATTTTTTATCCAGCACACGCACTCCTTTTTCATCTGCACGTGTGAGAAATAGATCTGATTTTATTTTATGTTGTGTATATACTTTCTGCATGTATTCACCTGCATTTTTTGCAATCGATTTTGATTTGCAAAGCGCAACAACAGATGGTCCTGCACCACTGATGGAACAGCCTGATGCACCATGTTCAAAGGCAACCAATGTCACAGCATCAAAATGCGGTATCAAAGATTTTCTTGCAGGTTCCACAATAAAATCTTTCATGGCTCTTCCGATGAGATCGATATCGTTTTCATAAATTCCTGCAACCAATCCTGCAGTGTTTGCCCATTGTGCAATCGCAGATTTAAGCGAAACATTTTTTGGTAATACAGCTCTTGCATCACTTGTTTTGAGATGTATGTGCGGATGCACTAATGCAATATGTAATCCCTTTGGAACCGGTAGTGAAATAACTTCAAACGGATCCATCGACCTGATCAATGTAAACCCGCCAAGCATGGAAGGTGCAATATTGTCAGCATGCGCTGAGCCGCTTGCAACCATTTCTCCTTCCATTGCAAGTGGAACCAAATCTTTTTTCTTTAAAGGAGATCCTAATAAAACATTCGCTGCATATACTGCTGCAACTGCACTCGCAGCGCTTGAACCCATTCCGCTTCCCAATGGCATTTGTTTTTCAATCCAGATATCGAAATCAAAATCTGATGCAACCTCTTTCAGGAATGCCATTAATGCAACACCTGCAGTATTTTGTTCGGCTTCTTTACTTAATGCTCCCTTATCTCCTTTTATTCCACGAATGCGTAAACTTTTTTTATCATTTCTTTCAATTCTTACAATATCTCCCGGCCCTTCGATAGCCATACCAAATACATCGAAACCTGAACCAAGATTCGCGACAGATGCTGGTGCAAAAACTGTAACTGATTTATATTTCGACATTCAATACAATTAATAATTTTTATATCCGTATATCCGAATCCGTATTTCCGTACCTATCCGTGATCCGTAGCGCTTAATTACCACCTTCGAAATAATTTCCGATACTAATAATCTGCGCAAATACTCCTGCAGCAGTTACTTCAGCACCCGCACCAGGTCCTTTCACTACTAACGGACGGTCATGATATCTTTCAGTTACAAATGAAATGATATTATCGCTTCCTGATAAATGATAAAACGGATGATCGGTTTTTACTTCCTGTAATGCAACAGATGCTTTCCCTTTCTCCAGTTTTGCGATGAAACGTAATTGCTTTTGTTGTGCGGCAGCTTTTTTCCTTCGCTCTTCAAATACTATATCAGCTTTCAATAATGATTTCATAAAGTCGGGAACTGATTTTGCTTTCAGACAAAAATCCGGTAAAATCTGTTCCACTTTAATGTCTTTTAATTCAAGAGGCAGTCCTGTTTCTCTTGCGAGAATGAGTAATTTTCTTGCTACATCTGTTCCGCTGAGATCATCACGTGGATCCGGTTCTGTATAACCAAGTTCTTTTGCTTTCTCAACAACAGAACTGAATTTTATTCCCTCTTTAAAATTATTAAAGATGTATGAAAGTGTTCCTGATAAGACCGCTTCAATGGAAATGATCTCATCACCACTTGTGAGCAGATCATTCAATGTGCTGATGACAGGTAATCCGGCACCGACATTTGTTTCATACAGGAAACAAACATTTCTTTTCTTCGCATTTTCACGAACTCGTTTATAGTTCGAATAGGTTCCTGCATTCCCTACTTTATTCGGAGTTACAATTGAAATACTTGCATCCAGAATATGTGCATAAGCTGATGCGATATTTTCATTCGAAGTACAATCCACAAAAATACTTTGCGGAAGATTGTATTCTTTCATCCTTGTGATAAACGCATCCTGCGACATTTTCTCTCCTTCACTATCGAGCAGCTCTTTGTATTTTTTCAGGTTGATACCGTCAGGATTGAAATACATTTTTTTACTGGTGGCGATACCGGCAACTGAAATTTCCAGTGAACGCGCCTGGCGTAAATGCTGTTTATGTTTTTCAATCTGTTTGATTAATGTACTTCCGATCAACCCTGCGCCGACAATATACACTGATAAAGTTTTTACATCTGATAAGAAAAATGACTGGTGCAATGCATTCAGTCCTTTAACCAAATCATGTTTATGTATCACGGTAGTGATGTTTAATTCAGAGGAACCCTGTGCAGTAGCCACAACACTGATTCCGTTTTTACCAAGTGCCTGGAATAATCTTCCTGATACTCCTGGTGTATTGCGCATGTTTTCTCCGACAATGGCGATTACACTCAACCCGCTTTCAATTTTCACTTCATCAATGAGATGATTTTTTATTTCAAGATAGAATGCATGTTCTATGGATTTCTTCGCATGTTGCGCATCACCTGGTTTTACAGCGAAAGTGATTGTGTGTTCTGATGATCCCTGAGTAATCAAAATCACATTTACTTTCGAAGAGGACAATGCATTGAATAATCTTCCCGAAATTCCGGAAACCCCTACCATTCCGCTTCCCTGCAATGTAAGCAGGCTTACATCATCAATAGATGAAACACCTTTGATTAAAAATGAATTCTTTGATGATTTTGTAGAGATTAAGGTTCCTTCAGCATCAGGATGAAAAGTATTTTTAATCCTTAATGGAATTTCTTTTTCAAGTGCAGGTTGTATAGTTGGAGGATGAATCACTTTTGCTCCGAAATGTGACATCTCCATCGCTTCAACATAAGTCATGGATGGAACAGAAAATGCTTTTCGCACTTTGCGTGGATCTGCAGTCATTACACCATCAACATCAGTCCAGATCTGAATTTCGGAAGCATCCAGTGCTGCTCCTGCAATTGCAGCAGTGTAATCGGAACCGCCACGACCTAATGTGGTCGTTTCATTTTTATCAGTACTTGCAACAAATCCTGTGATTACTTCCACATCATTCTTTGTGGATTTAAAATAAGATTTGAAATTTTTATTGGTGGTATGAAAATCAACCAGGGCAGATCCAAACTGTTCATCAGTTTTGATGATCGTTCTTGCATCAATAAATCCTGCATTGATTTTTTGTTTACGAAAACAGGAAGCAATAATTCTTGCCGACAATAATTCACCGTGTGCAGCAATAAAATCCAAACTACGAGGTGATAATTCTGCAATTAAATAAACACCATGTAAAATATCATGCAGTTCAGAAAATAATTCTTCCACATAATCATGCAATGCCTTTTCTTTATCAAGACCAAGTTCAGTGATGGTTTGCTGATGACGATTTCGAAGTTTATTGAAAAGAGAAGTATAAGAGGAATCGCGTTTGGATGCAAGCTGGCTGATTTTAATAAGTTCATCCGTTACACCGGTCATGGCAGAAACCACTACAGCCAGTTTTTTCTTTTTAGAAGATTTCTGAACTGATGCAACAACCGCTGCGGTCTTCAGGATATTCACTGAACTGCCTACTGAAGTGCCGCCAAATTTTAGGACTATCATATTAGTAATTAAGAGAACAAATAGTACGGTAAAAACAGAATAATGTTCGGAGGGAACAGCAGATCAAAATTGGAACTAAAGAAGATATCATTTTGATCCCCCTGATTTGAATTTTTAAGAGGTACTGACTAGTAACCCTATTCCGATCAAATAAGATTTTAAGATAAACATTTGAATTTGCCTCCTTTCCGGAAAAAAACTACCTTCGCAGCCCCAAAAATCAGAGCTGAAATGGAAAAATTTATTTACCTCATCCCCTTGCTGGGAATCGTCGGATTACTTGTTATGTACCTGAAAGCTAACTGGGTACGCAAACAGGATCCTGGTGACAGCAAAATGGTTGAGCTTTCCGGGTATATCGCCGACGGAGCAATGGCCTTCTTAAAAGCAGAATGGAAAATGCTTTCGTATTTTGTAGTGATTGCTGGTGTATTGCTCGCATACTCAGGAACTTTAATTGAAACTTCCAGTCCGTTTATCGCGGTTTCGTTTGTGATTGGAGCTGTATTTTCTGCAACTGCAGGATATATCGGGATGAATATCGCTACCAAGGCGAATGTAAGAACCACTCATGCAGCCAGGACCAGTTTATTAAAAGCCCTGAAGGTTTCATTTACAGGTGGTTCTGTAATGGGATTGGGAGTAGCAGGACTCGCAGTATTAGGTCTTGGATCTCTGTTCATCATATTATATAATGTATATGTACTCAATACCGGTGGAGATGTAAACGGGGAAGCGATGGCAAAAGCGCTCGAAGTGTTAGCCGGATTTTCTTTAGGAGCTGAATCTATCGCATTGTTTGCGCGTGTTGGTGGTGGAATTTATACCAAAGCTGCCGATGTGGGAGCTGACCTTGTTGGTAAAGTAGAAGCAGGGATTCCGGAAGACGATGTACGTAATCCTGCAACAATCGCAGATAATGTTGGTGACAATGTGGGTGATGTTGCCGGAATGGGTGCCGATCTTTTCGGTTCTTATGTTGCGACAATTCTCGCAACCATGGTACTCGGACGTGAAATTGTTTCTGCTGATAATTTCGGTGGCATTGCACCGATTTTATTACCAATGGTGATTGCAGCGACTGGATTAATGTTCTCTATCCTTGGAATGTTTTTCGTGAAAGTGAAAGATGAAAAAGGTGATGTACAGCATGCATTGAATATGGGTAACTGGTCATCTATTGTGTTTACAGCAATCGCCTCTTATTTTATTGTGAACTGGATGTTACCTCCAACCATGTCGATCCGCGGATATGAATTTACAAGCATGAGTGTTTTTTATTCCATCATACTCGGACTTATTGTTGGAACGATCATGAGCGCAATCACAGAATATTATACAGCAATGGGTAAACGCCCAGTGCGTTCAATTATCCGTCAGAGTTCAACAGGTCACGCAACAAATATTATCGGTGGTTTGTCAGTAGGAATGGAATCAACCTGTGCTCCGATGATAGTACTGGCAGCCGGAATTTATGGTTCTTATTATTTCGCAGGATTATACGGAGTTGCAATTGCTGCAGCAGGAATGATGGCAACAACAGCGATGCAGTTAGCGATTGATGCATTCGGTCCGATTGCAGATAATGCAGGTGGTATTGCTGAAATGAGCGGCTTGCCAAAAGAAGTGCGTGAGCGTACTGATAATTTAGATGCAGTGGGAAATACAACAGCAGCATCAGGAAAAGGATTTGCAATTGCATCCGCTGCATTAACATCGCTTGCATTATTCGCAGCATTTGTTGGTGTTGCCGGAATTGACAGTATAGATATTTTTAAAGCAAATGTGCTTGCAGGTTTATTTGTAGGCGGAATGATTCCATATATTTTCTCTTCACTTGCAATTGCAGCAGTAGGTCGTGCAGCAATGGACATGGTAAATGAAGTTCGGCGTCAGTTCCGCGAAATTCCGGGCATCATGGAATACCAGGCAAAACCTGAATATGAAAAATGCGTTGCGATTTCTACCAAGGCTTCTATCCGTGAAATGATCGCTCCTGGAGCAATTGCGTTGATCGTTCCATTAATTGTTGGGTTTACATTCGGTCCTGAAGTATTGGGAGGATTACTTGCCGGAGTTACTGTAAGTGGTGTATTGATGGGAATGTTCCAGAACAATGCGGGTGGTGCATGGGACAATGCAAAAAAATCATTTGAGAAAGGCGCTGACATCAACGGACAAACATTTTATAAAGGATCTGATCCGCACAAAGCTTCGGTCACTGGTGATACTGTTGGTGATCCGTTTAAAGATACATCAGGACCATCGATGAACATTTTAATTAAGCTGATGTCGATAGTATCATTGATTATTGCTCCGCATATTGCAGTGAATCATGGAAACGATGCAGCGATGATGGATTGTTGCGGAGGAAAGATGAAAGCGAAAATGGAATGCTGCGATGAGAAAATGATGGATGAGAAGATGAATTGTGAAATGGATGCAGCAGGAAATTGTGTGATTGATGCAGCGGTTTTCAACGAATGGGTTGCAGCAGGAAAATGCGACAGCACGGCATGTATCAAAATGGAGAATGGAAAATGCACGATGAACAAGGAAGCTTGTATGAAGGCAATGGGGAGTACAGCAGGAAGTCCTGCTCCGTAAGGAGAATTACCAGCTACGAATGCGAATTGTACGAAGCTACGACCGCAAAGCAGCCACGAAGTGAAATACGAAAAAACGAAAGCTGTTCCAAAAGAGCAGCTTTTTTTAATTACGCCGCGGCCGCTGCGATTTTTTTCGTTGAGCTCGCGCGTTTAAGTGATCATATTCATTGAAAGAAAAGAGATTGATAATTACCTGAGAAAAAGCTGGCAGCATGTGGTTGTCTATGCGAGTGGAATTCATTTTATCAGAACCAGTTTCCTTTGCACAACTCCGGTCTCACTTCTTATCACACAACAATAAATTCCCTGCGGAAACTCATCTGTTACAATGGAAAAACTATTAGTTCCTCTATGAATATTTCCAGCATATAAATGATTACTGATCTGTCCGTTTACTGAAAAAAGATCAATTGTTACATACTGTGATTTGCTGTTATTAAAAGTCAATGTAGTATTTCCGGTTGCCGGATTCGGATAAAGATTTACATCTGCGAAAGCATTATTTTCATCTACACTTACAGTACAAACAATTTCAGATCTTATATTTTCTGATCTCCTCAGGCATAAAAAATCCAGGTTGACCTCCACATAGTAAGTTCCACCAGTGTATACAGCAATAATTGTATCCGTTCCCGTGTGAATCAGTGTGTCATTTCTGAACCATTGATGATACAACCCATTGTAACCGGATGAAGTCATGAGAAGAATACTATCACCTGCACAGAATTGTGTGCTTCCAATTACTGTTAAATTAAAATTCGGGTTTTTTGTAAGATGGATGCTGTCAGATTTTGCTATGCAGTTGTCTGAAAGTCTCGTTATCCGCAGGTAATAATACCCTGTTGAATCCGGATAATAAAGATGGAAATCAGAATCCGGAATCGGAGTATTGTTAAAATACCATTTATAGTTCATTCCCGGATCACAAACAGCAGAAAGTATCGTGGATGAATCGAAAGCGCAAAGCAAGGTGTCTCCGGTCAATTCAATTCCAACAAATGGTTTTTCAATAACAGCATTTACTTCAACTCTGGCACTTGAACATCCCGCATAATTTGCACTTACATAAAATGTTGTACTGTTACTTATGGATGTAAGGTAAGTTGATCCTCCGTTTTGTAACAGGTTGCCACCAATGGCTGCATTGTACCACCTGATTGTTCCGTTACTGATTGCAGAACAGGTTGGTATTCCCGGTCCGCACTGACTTGAATTTGTTATGAATGGTGATGGCGCATTTTTGGAACTTAAGATTATTGTATCTCTTAATTTGCAATTGGAAGAATCAGTAACTGTTACTATATATGTTCCAGCAACAACATTATTAATAGTTGCAGCCGTACTTCCATTCGACCATGCATAAAATTTCGGTCCGGATGCACCCAGGATGTTTAATTTAAGATTAAAGAAATTCGGTGAACAGAAACTTGTACGATCTGCATGGATACTGAAATTTGTTCTTTTGATAATTACGTCCGCAGTATCTGTTGTTATTCCATCAGTGGACACATATTTAAAACTGTCATAATCAAAACAACCGGATGGTGTATATTTTATACTGTCCATTCCTGCATTGATCACAAGACTTCCATGTACTGGTGAATTGATAATTGCCGAAAAGTGTTTTGTTCCTGATGGTGAAACGTCATTCTCTAAAACAAACAAATTTTGTTGAGTGTTTTTCTTCAGCAATACATAATCATCACAGGCATGAAATGTAACCTGGTATCCGGGATCAGAGGCTAACAGATCTTTGAATGTTATAAATGGAATATTGAGCGAAGCAGTATAATTTATCAATGATGTAGCATCACTTAGCATAGTGGTTTCCACATCCGTGTAAAGATTGGAAGGACTGGTTACCAATGTGCCGAAATCTAAAATAATTAAACCTTTCGCAACATTTGTACTGTCAACAAAATGTTTCATTTCCTTCCTTGAAAGCGGAGTTCCATTCAGGTTTGGTCCCGCGCTTGCAGAGGTTGGACGAAAGAACTGCAAACGATCAGGATTGTCAATGGGCAACTGGTTTAAACCCTGTCCTTGTTTACGAATGCATTTGTAAAAACCAAAATCCCTTATTTCTTTCATGATGGATGCAGTCGCTTTATCTTTTGGAATGCTGAAACACCATTGCACATCAAATCCTTTAGCGATGAAAGAATCAGGTGAACACAAACGATAACGATCAGCAGCTGATAAATAGGTGAGGTAATCATAAAAAGTTCCATGACTGGTCGTACTCCAGTTACAATGTTTTACCAATGAATCAATTTTCTGAAAACCGATTGCATGAAAAGGAAATCCCGAATAATCTTCCTCAGTTTCGTTTTTTGCGAAATCAAAATTGAAATCAATGTTAGCGCGGATGGAATGTTCCAATAAATAAGGTGTAAGCAAAGTGTCTGCCTGGTCGCGGTACCTGTTAAAGTGAACAATACATGCCGGACCGGTTGGTGAAATAATTTTTATTTCCCCGATCCATAAACTCATCGCTGTTCCGGCATTGCTGCTTACAAATGAAATCCTTTTGCAATGTTGCAGTTTTGCAGGATTAGCTCCATTCAAAGGATTTTCAGAAGTACTGCTGCCTAATTGCTGCCATTCGGTTTCGGGCAAGCGAAATGAAATTGTTGAATCGAGAGTTGTAGTTCCAATTTTAAATTTTGAACCATCGGTAGTTTCGAGATAGATAATAATGGAACCTGCGAGATTATTTCTTTTACAGGTTCTATAAAGTACTTTATTACGAAGATCCTTATCTCCAAGATCAAGATAAACTGTTGATGAACCTGAATTTGCAGGAATATCCCAGCGGATACTTGAATGCCCGTGAAATTTTTCATTCGCATCTGTCGAAATGCTTGTTAATCCGGGAACATAAAATTGCTCTGAATTTTTTCCATTGCACAGGTATTCATATGCACTGCTGTCGGGCATCCATACATTCTGACCTGCACATGTGAGGGAAGCCAGACAAATGATCAAAAAAATAGCCTGTCGGGAAATACGTTTCAAAGCAAAAATCATGAGTTTAAGAAAATACACTCTTTCAAATGTATTAAAATATATCCGCGCTTCAGTAAAAAATCGTTGCGCTCTGCGCATTTGCGGTATTTGTCTTTTTTTACCTTTGGATCGTGCAAAAAAAATCAGCCAGAAAAACGCCCGAACCTGTCAAAAACCAGCCGGTAGTTTCAACACCTGTACCCGATAAAATAATTTTTATTGTGCTTGGATTGCTTGCATTCTTCCTGTATGCAAATTCCATCAATCATGATTATACAGTGGATGATGCAACAGTTTTTAAAAACAATAAATACACAAAAGAAGGAATCAGCGCAATTCCTAAAATTATCAGTTCACCTTATCGGGCCGGGTTCTGGTCGAGAAATGAAGGATTGTATCGTCCGTTATCGCCTGTAATGTTTGCGATTGAATGGGAGCTTGCACCGGAGAAACCCTGGGTGAGTCATTTGGTGAATGTGATTTTATACATGATTACAGCTGCATTATTGTATGCGGTGTTGAGACGTTTACTAAAATCTACGCATCCGCTGATCCCTTTAATTGCAACATTGTTGTTTATTGTACTGCCGGTGCATACTGAAGTAGTGGCGAATATTAAGAGCCGTGATGAAATCCTGGGATTTCTGTTTGGATTGTTTGCTGTTTATGCATTATTAATTTACCAGGAGAAAAATAAAATGCAGTGGATGATCATTTCGGTGGTTGCCTATTTTCTTTGTCTTTTCTCCAAAGAAAGTTCCGTCACCTGGCTGGGTGTTTTCCCACTTGTAATGTGGTGCTCCCTGAATTCAGATCTGAAAAAAACATTCATGATCACATTGCCTTATATTGTTGCTGCTGCACTATTTTTATTTATCAGGTATAAAATTCTTGGAATGGCAGGAGCAAATTTTGGGCAAATGCTGATCAATAATTCTTTGCTTGCTACAAGTAAGGAGGGAGAGAGAATTGCCACTGCTGTGTACATACTCGGGAAGTATTTATGGTTATTATGTTTCCCCGTTGTACTTGTATTTGATTATTCATACAATACAATTCCAATTGTAAAATTCACCAGCATCCAGGCATTAATTCCATTGCTGATTTATGCGGGAGCGTTTATTTACGCGATGAGAAATCTTAAAAACCGGAGCATGATTTCTTTCGGAATTTTATTGTTTATTGGAACAATCTCCATAGTTGCAAATATTTTATTCCTGATTGAAGCAACCATGGCGGAGAGGTTTCTTTATACTCCTTCACTTGGATATTGTATTGTGTTTGCGATACTGATTTCTTCATTGCTGGTTAAAAAATCTGATAATAAACCGGGGAAACTTTCAATTGCACATTTTAAGAATAATTCAAAACTGATTATTCCCTTTCTGATTGTATTCTTTCTCTACAGCTATAAAACAATTTCCAGGAATTCAGAATGGAAAGACAATCTCACTTTGTTGCAACAGGATATTAAAAGTTCTCCCAACAGTGCGCGTGTTTGTTTTGCATATGGTTCCGCAATTTTAATTGAACAGGCATTAAAGGAAAAGGATCGCACTGAAAAGGCAAGAATGCTTGATGAGTCGATTGATTATCTTAAAAAAGGTGTAGAGTTGATTCCTGATTACAATGATGCCTGGTATCATTTAGGAATTGCCTATAAAGAAAAGGAGGATGCCAAAAGTGCTATTTATGCATTTGAACAGGCAAGATCATGGAAACCATTTGATGAAGCAGGAAAATTCACCAGTGCAGGTATCGCTTATGGAATGGCGGGTATGTACGATAAAGCAATTCCTGATCTTAAAAAGGCGGTAGAACTGGATCCGACTTCGGCAGATTATTATAACAATCTTGGATTGTATCTCAGTGAAGCAGGCAAACATGATGAAGCAATGCAGGCTTTTGAAAGGGCATTGCAACTGAATGACAGATTCGACAAAGTGTTTTATAACCGCGGAAACGCCTGGGCAAAAATCGGGCAATACAGAAATGCAATTCCGGATTATAAAAAAGCGCTGGAATTACATCCCGGTTACAGTGATGCTTTGAATAATATAGGAAACTGTTATGCGGCAATGTCATTACCTGACAGTGCAGCACCCTGGTTTCAGAAAGCAGTAGATGCCGATGAATACAATACAAAAGCAATGATTAACCTGGGTGTAACTTATACTATGCTTGGTGATTCAGCAAAAGGTAAATTATATATTAATAAAGCCCGCGCCATGGGAGCACAATTTTAAAATGATCCGAAGCATATTTTTATATGTGTTAATGATTTTTATCTGCGGATGCACAGGTGAACCTGTAAGTAAAGATGATATACATTTCTTTGACCTGAAAAATTATTTTAATTCACAACAAAAAAATTTAGCAGAAAGGAGAGTCAGTATTGATAAAACGATCAACAGAAACGGAATTACTGAACACAGGAAATTTGAACTCACCGACTGGGAAAAGGAATTACGTCCATTCCAGGAAGCAGATATCAATAAACCCGCCTGGAAAAAATCATACCGGATGGATGCGGTTTCTGAAAAGGGAAACAGTAAAATTGTTTACACTTCAAAAGAAGAAAAACTTGCAGTCAAAAAAATGGAAATCAGTTTCCGTGACGATACTGTTACGCAGGTGCATATAAGTATTGAAAAGAAAAACAGTTATTACCTTGCGCAACAGGAGCTCGAATACACCCCGGGCAAAGGATATTCTATTTCCGGTAAGCAAAAAGTGATAATGGGAGATTCCATTTCCTACCTGATCAACACTTCATTTATCTACTGAAAATGCTTTCTCAATTGCTGTTAGGAATCTGGTTAGGAACATTGTCGTTGCCCGGTGCAAAACTTCCTTTCAATTTTGAACTGGTTCAGCGCAATGACAGCATTCTCATGATCATTCAAAATGCGGAAGAAAGAATTATCTGTAAGGAAATTATACGGAATGAAGATTCATTGTTCATCCATTTACCTGTTTACAATTCTGAATTCAGGGTTGAAATAAAAGATGATGAATTATCTGGTAACTGGTACAACAACGGAAGAGCAGGAAATCCAGTAATTCCATTTCATGCGAAGCACAATGTTGCTGACCGATTTGTTGCTGTAAATAATCCTGTATTCAGTATGGAAGGAAGATGGGAAGCGTGGTTTGATGCTGGCACACCGGATTCTTCAAAAGCTGTCGGTATTTTTAAACAAGATGGAAATAAAGTCACCGGAACATTTTTATCTGAATCGGGAGATCATCGTTACATAGAAGGAATTATTGATGGTGATTCTTTAAAATTAAGTGTATTCGACGGATCGCATTGTTACTTGTATCTCGCAAAATATTCGGATGATGAATTGAAAGGAGTTCAGTACTCCGGGTTGCATTACAAGGGAAACTGGAAAGCAAAACGAAATGACGAAGCATACCTGCTGAATCCATATACACTTACACAGGCAGAGAATCCGTTTACATTTTCATTTCCCGATGTCAACGGTGTGCAACATACTTTTCCATCACCTGAATACAAAGGCAAAGTAGTGGTTATTGAAATCATGGGCACCTGGTGTCCGAATTGTCTTGATGAAACAAAATTTCTTTCTGAGTATTATCTGAAAAACAAACATCGTGGAATAGAGATGACCGGGCTGGCATTTGAAAGATTTTCAGATCAGAAAATTGTAAAAGAAAACATTAGCCGGCTGATGAATGAAGCGCATACTGCTTACCCGGTTTTAATTGCGGGAATGAGTGGTGGTAAAAATGTAATGAAAGCACTTCCGGCAGTTAAAAATTTTATTTCATTTCCAACTACCATTTTTATCGGTAAAAACGGGAAAGTGAAATACGTACATGCCGGGTTTTCAGGTCCGGCAACCGGAAAAGATTACGAACATTTTCAAGAAGAATTCGACCGTAAAATCAACCTTCTTCTGAACAGTACCGAAGAGTAAAAAACTGCTTTCATTTTCATTAAAATTTGAACCCTGAATTTTGAATCATTTCCTACCCTGAAAACACGCAGATTTGCCCTTCCAGAGCGGCTTTTCGCCTAAATGATTTGTTGTTTTCCCTCTGAAGGTTGCACCTTTGGCACCTGTTCATTTACAGAGGCAAAACCGGGCGAAAAATTCATCTTCACAAACATGAAGAAAATCCCTGAAATATCCCTGTAAAAATTTCCGGATTAAAAGATAAAACTATAAATTGCGAATACCCGAAAGCGCTTACACAACAAAACAAATGAAAAAACTTTTACTGTTCTTAGCTGTTATCCTTCTCCCTTTTATTTCCGCTGCACAATGCAATACAGGAAATGCAACATCCTGTCAGTGTAAAGACGGAACCAGCAATTGTGATCTTCTTCCTGATATTACACTTGCAAAAGCAACCTTATCTGTTACAGGAACCGGTGGTGTGATTGAATATCCACAGGTTTGTAATCCTCCTTGCAGTGGAAACGATAAAAGACTTCGTGTTTCTGTTTCAACTCCGAATATCGGATTTGGTCCTCTTGAAGTAAACGCGCTTGATACTGTAATTTGCGGAACGGATACGATTTCTCATCCACCTTCTGGATTTGTATGTCCGAACGGACAAACAATGCGACAACTTGTAATGCAACGTGTGTATCACAAGAATGGAAACGTTATGACTTCCTATCTGCGTCCGGCAGGAACAATGACTTATCATCCGACACACGGTCATATGCACGTAGATGACTGGGGCATTTATACATTGAGAACTGCAACTGCAGATCCGAATCCACTCAACTGGCCAATCATAGGAACAGGTGCGAAACTTGCTTTCTGTTTAATGGATTATGGAACATGTTCAACCTACAACGGACATTGCCGGGATTCACTTGACAATGTTTTAACGAACAGCAGTTTTGTAAATATGGGATTAGGCGGGGGATCTTTTAACTGTGATCCCAAGGTACAGGGAATTTCTTCCGGTTTTACAGATATTTATTATCAGCATCTCGACGGAATGTGGATCAATCTTCCAAGCGGTTTGTGTAATGGAAATTACTGGATTGTTGTACACATTGACCCTAAAGGGTATTTCCTGGAAAGCAATGAAAACAATAATGTGCTGGCAGTACCTGTTACTTTGAAATTACAGACCGGTGTAATACCTAAAATAACTGCCAACGGTCCGACTACTTTCTGTGAGGGTGGAAGTGTAACTTTAACAAGTACATCAGCAACGGATTATTTATGGTCGAACGGTGCAACCACCCAGTCAATTGTTGTAAATCAAAGCGGAGTGTTTACAGTAAAAACAAATAACACTCAAACATGCTCAATGACATCTGATCCGATACAGGTAGTAAAGAATCCGATGAATATTTCTGCATCTGCAACTCCATCCTCAATTTGTGCATCACAAAATGTGCAATTGCAGGCAAGTGCTGTTACAAGCGGATCGTATACATCCACACTTGCATTTACAAACAGTACTCCGGTAACAATACCTGATAATAATGCCAATGGTGTTTTCTCAGTCATTAATGTAAGTGGATTAAGTCCTGCAAGTCTTTCTTTCAATTCGGTTGTATCGGTAAAAATAAATATCTCGCATACGAATGATGAAGATCTTGTTGTTACATTGATATCACCATCTGGTAACAGCATTAATCTTACAAACCGAAGAGGTAGTACAGGTAATCATTATACAAATACTGTATTCAGTGCATCTGCAACTACTGCAATCGGTTCAGGATCTCCACCGTTTACCGGAACTTTTTTACCAGAGGCTGCCTTCAGTGCTTTAACAGGAAATCTGAATGGTGACTGGAAATTAAAACTGGTGGATCTTTCAGGTGGTGACCAGGGATCATTAACCAACTGGACATTAACGATCAACAGGTCATTGCCAACAACGGTATCCTATGCGTGGACAAGTAATCCTGCAGGATTCACTTCTTCAAATCAAAATCCTACTGTTACTCCATCTGTAAACACAACATATACAGTTACTGTAAATGAATCCGGAACCGGTTGTTCCGGAACAAAAACAGCAAGTGTGGTAATTGGAAATACACTGGATGTACAAACAAATACTCCGAATGCAATCTGTGCCGGTCAAAACACACAATTAACCGCAACCGGTGCAACTACTTATACATGGAGTCCTTCAACAGGACTAAGCGCAACAACAGGATCTTCTGTTACAGCAAATCCTACAACAACAACAACCTACCAGGTGATCGGAAGTAACGGAACCTGTGTTGATACAGCATACGTAACTGTGAATGTAAACCAGTTACCGGTAGTGAATGTTAATACACCTTTACCAATTTGCAGCGGCTCAAGTACACAATTAACCGCAACCGGTGCCACTACTTATTTGTGGACTCCGGCAACAGGATTGGATGCCACCACCGGATCAATTGTAAATGCATCGCCTGCATCAACTACAACTTATTTTGTAAGTGGTTCTTCAAATGGATGTAATTCTGCAAATGCAACACCGGTTACTGTAACAGTGAACCAGATTCCACAAGTAACGGTATCATCAAATACAAGCATCTGTTCAGGAAATTCTGCAAACTTACAGGCTAACAATGCCACTACTTATGTATGGTCACCTTCAACTGGATTAAACCAGACAACAGGTGCGAATGTTATTGCTTCACCAACAGTTACTACAACTTATTCTGTAACAGGAACAACAAATAATTGTTCTAAAACTGCAACTGTAACTGTAACCGTGAATGAAAAACCTGCTGCGCCTTCGTTGATACAAGGGAATACTGAATTCTGCCAGACTATGACAGATGCAGTATTCTCGATTTCTGCTTCAGCACTGGCAACAGGATACACATGGACGGTTCCGCCGGGAGTAACAATTACAAGCGGACAAGGTACAACTTCTGTTACTGTTTCATCGCCAAATGCATTAACAGGAAATATTTGTGTAACTGCAGATAATAATTGCGGAAGCAGTGCTGCCGCTTGTCTTGCAATACATATTTATGCGAGTGCTCCTGCGCAACCTCCCGTTGTTTCATCCGGCAAATCAAAAGTTTGTCCAGGTGATGCAGTAACTTACAGTATAGTTGCAATGAGTGATGCAAGTAGTTATTTATGGGCTGTACCTGCGAATGCACAGATTTTATCCGGACAGGGAACAACAAGCGTTCTTGTACAATTCAATGCAGGATATGCAGGTGGAAATATTACAGTAAAAGGAATAAATAACTGCGGAACAGGAATAGCAAGATATAAAGGTGCACAATTAAATATTCCTGCAACCCCAGGTGCAATTACAGGCCCTGTTGTTGCAGTTTGTCAGTCAACGCAAAATTATTCTGTGTCACAGGTTAGCGGTTTAACGTATAACTGGACAGCTCCTGCAGGTGCGAATGTGATCAATGGACAAGGAACAAATTCTGTGAGCATACAGTTTACTGCAAACTTTGTAAGCGGTGATGTTTCTGTGGTTGCACATAATAATTGTGGTGACGGTGCTGCAAGAATCAAATCCGTTAAAGCTGCGCCAAAACAAATTTCTACTGTTACTGGTCCATCGAATGTTTGTCTCGGCCAGGCGGGTGTGGCTTATACAACTCCGCTGATTGCAGGAACAGCAAATTATAACTGGTCAATGCCGGCAACAGCAGGTTCAATTGTTTCAGGACAAGGTACCAATTCAATCACTGTTGATTTTGCAAATACAGTAAAAACATTCAATCTGAAAGTAACAGCAACCAATGCTTGCGGAAGCGCTGCTGCTAAAAATTATTCTGTTTCGATCAGTAATTGTGCGAAGTTTGTTGATAATGCGGGCAACTCCAGTCTTTCTTTAATACCCAATCCGGCAAATGATTATACGGATGTATTATACAACGCTGATCATGAAGGAACGGGTGAAATAAGAATCAGCAATATACTTGGGCAAACGAAATTCAGACAGATGCTGGTAATTGCTGAAGGAGAGAATACATTCAGAACCGATCTTACAAGATTGCCATCGGGAATTTATATTCTTGGCATTGTTCAGGATGGGAAATCTGTTACTCAGAGACTGATTATTGAATAAATTGTTGAGTAAAATAAATGAGAAGCCGGGATATAGTATGTTCCGGCTTCTTAATTTTGTCATTACGTGACTGCGTACAGCCAACGGCTACCAGCTACCTGCTTAGTTCGAATACCTGGAATTCACCTATGAAAAAATTATTCAGAATTAAATCATTTATTTTTTCTTTATTGATGATGTTGATTACATCAATATGTGTAGCGCAGCCGGCATGGATTAATTACAACATTTCGAATTCGTTATTGCCTGATAATTCCGTGAGAAGCTTTGGATTTGAAAAGAACGGAGTTGTATGGATAGGAACAGATGCAGGTCTTGTAAGATTAGATAATGGCAACTGGACAATTTATCATGTAGCCACTCCTGGATTGCCATGGGATGATGTACGTTGCATTTTTATTGACCGCAACAATGTAAAATGGTTTGGAACTTCTTTAGGCGGCCTGGTTTCTTATGATGATGTAATCTGGACATTGTATAACACAGGTAATTCGCCTATAACAGATGATTTCATCAGGAGTTTTACAATTGATACTGCCAATAATAAATGGATAGGAACCGGTGGAGGAGGAGGATTGTTTGAAGCCGATACAGCAGGTGTATGGACGCATTATAAAATGTTCAGCAGTCCGCTGATGTCGAATAATATCGCGTGTATTTATGTTGATTCTCTGACGAACGACAAATATGCAGGAACAATTAATGGTGGTATGCTGTATATTCATGAGGATACCATACTCACCAATTATGATATACAATCTTCCGGTATTCCTGACAACACCATTTTAGGAATTGTAAAGGATGATGTACAAAATTTCTGGCTGGCGACTGCAGCGAATGGACTGGCAGTTAAATTAAACCCTTTTGGCTGGCTGAATTATTCACCCTTTACATCAAGTATTGCCTCCTATTCTCTCACGAGTGTTGATATTGATTCTGCCGGAGTTTTGTGGATGGGATCAGTGGATGCAGGATTAATTAAAAAAGATGGTTTAAATTTTTCCAATTATTATAATTTAAATTCTCCGTTAACAGATAATCATGTTCAGTACATGCATATTGGTCCTGATGGAAGAATATGGATAGGTACTGAAACACAGGGTGTGTTTGTTTTTGATCCTTCTGTGATATCATCAGTGAATGAAATGGCGGCAATAAATAGTATTCGTGTGTTTCCGAATCCTGCGACTAATGGGTTTACGCAATTGCAATCGGCGAATGCTATTGAAAATGCTGAAATATTTGATGCTGCAGGAAAATCTGTTATGAAAGTAAAGATGAATGCTATGCAGGTTAATATTGATTTGAGAGATGTGGCGAATGGTGTTTATTTTTTGAAAATGTTTTTCGGGAATGGAAACGTTTCTGTGAAGAAAATTTTGGTGAATAAGAAATAGGTTAATGAGCTAATGTGATAATGAGCAAATAAGTCCATTTGTTCAATGGAATTTGTAAACTTGATTCAATTTGCTCCGGAGGAAGTTGATATAATAGAAAACACAACTCCTCAGTAATTCCGCGCAGATTTTGCTAAAGCAAAATCCGCGCAAGTGTTGTGGGGTGAGTTTGCTTATACAGTAATGCCACCCATTCCGGGTTATTCCGTAGTTATAGAAAATCGTAGATTTGAAATATCGCCCTGGAATGGTGTTTTTATAGTCGTTTGGCTTTACAATAATGCCATCAATTCCGGGGTAGAACCTAATTGCAGAAAATTGCAGAATTGAACAATCAAAAAAGAAACGTGAAACAGGAAACAATTTATTCCTTCCCGAAAATGGTTCCCTTTTCCAGACCGGATTTATTTCCAGACAACCGTATTCGTAAACTTATTTAATTCGAGATACACCGGCTGCAACATCTTTTGTTTTTCGATGAGATCATCATAAAAAAGGCCAGCTGATTCTCTTTCTTTAATCAGTTCCTGGTTTTCTTTGATCATTTTGTAAAGCTGTTTTTTCTTCAGGTAGATTACAGGGAAAATAACCACTTTCTCCAATTGTTGTTGTTCGCTTTTTACAAATACTCCACGGTCTTTCCAGTTGTTTAATTCATAACCGGGAGTAAGTAAGGTAATCGCCGTTGCTTTAGCTTTTGGATCGAGTTGTTGTATAAAAGTATTCTGATCATAATTGACATTCTGTTCCACCTGTGCAGTAAATTCGGCTAACAGTCCGGCATAACTTTCATTGCTGAAATGAATACCATCTGATAATAATTCCTGTACAATAAAATCTTTCACTTTTGTTTCAGGCAAAGGTGCTCCTGGTTTTTCAGGTTCTGCCCCGGGAAGAATAAATGTTTCATCAGCATATTGTAATAACACACGGATAATTTCTTCCTCCTGCGTATATGTATCCAGTTCGCTGGAAATAATTTCTTCTTCCTGATCTTTAATGATGAGCTGCAATTCATCTTCGCTCACATTTAAATCAGCGGAAGCTGCAACCTGGGCATCTTCGCGGTGCTTGCACAGATTTTTAGAAAGTATTTTATTTAACTCTGATAGCAATACACTTTCCTGCATTTCCATCAGTGTACTGGTCTGCCTTAAATAAGCAGCGCGTGAAATCGCATCAGGAATTTTTGCAATAGTATCAACAACATCACGAACCAATGCTGCTTTTTTGATCGGATCACCAGCAGTGTCCTTCAGCAGTAATTTTGTTTTGAAGCTGATGAAATCAACCGCATTATTTTTTAAAAATGTGATCAGTTCAGCAGTAGTAGTTTTGCGTGAATAAGAATCAGGATCTTCTCCTTCAGGAAACAAAACCACCCGCACATTCATTCCTTCCTCGAGAATTAAATCAATTCCACGCAGTGATGCTTTGATTCCTGCACTGTCTCCATCATATAACACCGTAATGTTCTTCGTATATCTTCCGATCAAACGAATCTGTTCAACAGTTAAAGATGTTCCGGAAGAAGCAACCACATTTTCAATTCCCGACTGATGCAATGAAACCACATCCGTATATCCTTCCACTAAAAAACAGACATCCTGCGCAATAATATTTTTCTTCGCATGAGAAATACCATAGAGGCTTTTGCTCTTATGATAAATTTCTGTCTCCGGTGAATTTATATATTTCGGACTCTTAGGATCCGCTTTTAAAATGCGGGCTCCAAATGCAATAACACGACCAGTTAAATTATGTACGGGAAAAATTACTCGTCCGCGAAAGCGATCATAAATTTTATTTTCCTGGACAATTGTCAAACCTGTTTTCTCGAGGTATTCAAGTTTGTATCCTTCAGCCTGTGCAGAAGTGGTGAGGGCATCCCAGCGGTCAACTGCATATCCGAGATCAAACTTTTTAATGATTTCATCAGTAAACCCACGTTCACGGAAATATGAAAGACCGATTGCTTTTCCTTCATCATTATTCCACAATAAATCTGAATAAAATCTTTGTGCATAAGCAGCCACTACGAACAATGCTTCGCGTTGTGTCTGCGCTTCGATCACTTCCGGAGTTGGCGCGATCTCTTCAATTTCAATATTGTATTTATTCGCAAGATATCTTAATGATTCAGGAAAAGTAAGATGTTCGTGTTCCATAATAAATGTAACTGAATCACCCGCTTTTCCACATCCGAAACATTTAAAAAATCCTTTGGCAGAAGAAACTGTAAATGAAGGTGTGCGTTCATTATGAAAAGGACACAAACCAATTAAGTTGGAACCACGACGTTTCAGGATGACAAAATCACCTACCACTTCCTCGATACGTGAAGCTTCAAGAATTTTTTCTTTGGTAATATTGGTGATCATGAACTATATTAAGATGAAAATCTTACTTCGCAGAGAAAGGCTTCAGGCTGTAAGCTTCAGGCTATAGACTAAATTGTTAACCGAATTTGTTTTTAGAACTGTATTAATATTTTGTAACGATCTGCTTCCTTACTCCCCCACTCCCCTTACTCCCCCTACTAACCCTACTAACCCACTTCCCACACTCTCCCCGCCTTACCCTTTCGGCATTACAGGAGGCTCCATCACAGTTCCGCATTTTTTACAGGTACGCAAATCTAAATTGGAATAAAACTTATTCATCACTATTGGTAATTGTGTAACGATATCTTTTAAACTGAATTCTTCTTCATATAATTTATTGGCGCATTTTTCACAGAACCACATACAGGAATCAATTTCTTCTTCTGTACGCACACGTTCAAAAACAAGTCCGATAGTATTAGCCGGACGTTGCGGTGAATGTGGAATTCGCGGTGGAAGTAAAAACATTTCCCCGGCTTTAATTGGCACATCTACATTTTTTCCGTCCTGGATTGTTTTCACCACGATATCACCTTCGAGCTGGTAAAATAATTCTTCACCTTCTTCAAAATGATAATCTTTTCTTGCATTGGGCCCGCCAACCACCATTACCACATAATCTTCACTTGCTTTATAAAGCTGCTGGTTGCCAACCGGTGGTTTTAATAAATGACGGTTTTCTTCTATCCATTTATTGATGTTGAAAGGTGCTGCGATGGCCATAGTGAGGAGAGTTTATCAGTGAGACAAATATAAGGGTTAAAGCGATAATGCGAGAATACGGTAATGCGGTAATTTTCAGATAGGTTTTTTGCCGATATGTTGTTACGCTGCGACTTTTATTATCGTTGAACGGAGATTATTTTACAACGATAAAACTCGAATTAAAAATCCTCGCATCCTTGAGCCCTTGAAACCTTGAATCCTTGCATCCTTCATATCATTAAATTCCTGATTTTTGCATTCTCAATAACGAATAATGAATCTCGATCTGACAAATAAAACCGCTCTTGTTTGCGGAAGCACACAGGGAATCGGCAAAGCATCTGCCCTGGAAATTGCAGAGCTTGGTGCGAATGTAATATTGATGGCAAGAGATGAAAACCAATTGAAAGAAGTGCAGTCATTGCTGAATGTTTCAAAAGGACAACAACATCATTACCTGGTGGCAGATTTTAATCATCCTGATAAAGTTGCTGCTACAGTAAAGAGTTTTATTGATAAAGGAAAGAATATACATATACTCGTAAATAATACCGGCGGACCGGCAAGTGGTCCTGTTGCAAGTGCAGAAACAGACTCATTCGAAACAGCTTTTCGTCAGCATTTACTATGTAATCATTTAATTACTCAACAGGTTTTGGATGGAATGAAACATGCGAAATACGGAAGGATCATTAATATTATTTCTACTTCGGTAAAACAACCATTAAAAAATCTTGGCGTAAGTAATACCATCAGAGCTGCAGTGGCGAATTGGTCTAAAACACTTTCATCAGAAGTTGCTGCATATGGAATTACCGTTAATAATGTATTACCTGGTGCTACATTAACGAACCGGTTGAGTGGAATCATTAATGCAAAATCAAAGCAAACCGGGAGAGGATACGAAGCGTTATCACAGGAAATGATTTTAGAAATTCCTGCAGGACGTTTTGCAGAACCATCAGAAATTGCATCGGCTGTTGCATTTTTAGCGAGCCCGGCTGCGG